>Ga0185299_10000085_pt1 | contig 290184 bp, 199 predicted proteins | sample PaiPotPPA55metaG_FD_128002 | JGI IMG/M metagenome (GOLD analysis project Ga0185299, IMG submission 128002) | Iron sulfur acid spring bacterial and archeal communities from Banff, Canada, to study Microbial Dark Matter (Phase II) - Paint Pots PPA... ...
TGACAACGTGCGCAGTTCGTATCGAAGATCGGCTTAACGCGGGCTGTATAAAACTCAGGCTTGGAAGCGTCCTCTCGAGCCTGAACAGATGTTGTATTTAACCCGATGGTTAAAAGCACTAGAGTGCAGAAGCCCGTGAAACCTACTACGACCGATCGCATGTTACCTCCAATGTTTGGGAAATTTAGAACGTGATGATGAGAGGATACGGCCAGACTATGCAAGAAACCAAACTTGTTTCCTTACAATGAAGGCCATGCGCACCATCGTCATCACCGGACCTCCACCGGTACAGATCCTCGATGTGACCGGGCCGCTCGAGGTATTTTCTCAAGTACCGGGATACGAGATCGTTCTTGGAAGCCCCGAGGGGGACAATGCCCTGCGTACCAGCCGCGGAATCTCCCTGAGCCCCGCGCAATCCCTCTACGATCTTGACGGTCCTATCGATACGTTGATGGTGGCGGGTGGACCCGGAGCAGAGAGTGGCCAATACGATGAGCGTTTTCTTGGCTGGGTGCGCAAGGCGGCTGAGCGATCAAAACGTGTGGCCTCCATCTGTACCGGAGCCTTCCCCCTGGCGGCAGCGGGGCTGCTCGATGGGAAGCGAGTCGTCACTCACTGGGATTTCTGTGATCGACTGGCACGAGAGTTTCCGGATGTGATCGTAACCCCCAATCCTATCTACCTGCGCGATGGGTCCGTTTACACCTCGGCGGGCATCACGGCCGGCATCGACCTTACGCTCGCGCTTGTCGAAGAGGACCACGGACATAAGGTGGCGCTGGATGTAGCCCGTCGGCTGGTGATGTTTCTCGTTCGTCCGGGCGGGCAGGCACAGTACAGTCATATGCTGTCGCATCAGGCGGTCACCTCCAAACCACTCCGCGAGCTCCAGGTGTGGATGATGGAAAACTTACGCGACAACCTGACGGTTGAGCGCCTGGCAGAGCGAATGAGCATGAGCCCTCGCCACTTTACCCGCACTTGTTTACGCGAAACAAAGATGAACCCAGGGCAATTTGTCGATCGAATGCGTGTAGAAGCCGCCCAACAGATGATTGACAGCTCTGACATGGGCCTCAAAGAGATCGCAGACGCATGCGGCTTTCAGAATGCCGATTCGATGCGACGCACGTTCTTACGCGTTCTCGGGGTCACAGCGGGCGACTATAGCCACCGGTTCAATCGCAAATACAGCTAACGGGATGGACCATCACACTGCGAGTGGCAGCTCCAGATGAACGACGAGTCCACCGGTCGAAGCGTTCGTTGCTTTCACCGTGCCGCCATACATACGAATGATGCGATCGGTGATCGCCAGGCCTAATCCAGCGCCACCGGTCTGCTGCGCATTGTTCGTAAGCACGCGGTAGAAAGGCTGGAAGATCTTTTCAAGATGTTGCGCGGACACACCAGGACCATGATCGCGCACCTGAACGACAGCCCACGAGTGCTCGGAGAAGATCTGCCTGTCTATTGTGATCTCAATCCTGCTGTTGGGTTGCGAGTAGCGAATGGCATTGCGGACCACATTTTCGATGGCCCGGCGCAACTGCTCCTTGGTGGCCCTGGTCGCGCATGGGTCCGATGAATAGACGACGACAGCGCATTGTTTGGTCTGTGCCTCAAAGTTTCCATCGACGGCAAGCTCCTGAACCAGGCTGGTGAGATCTACCGTCTCCTGAGGACTCGGATCTGCTCCGCTGTTGATGCGGGCAAGAGTAAGAAGCTGTCCGATCAATCGATCGAGATGTTCCACCTCCGATTCGATCCGATCCAGATACTCTGTCCGTTCCTCCGGAGGACATTGCCGCAGCAAGCCCTCTGCAACGCTGAGACGAGCCAGCGGGGAACGCAGTTCATGGGAGACGTCTCCCAAAAGCCGCTGCTGCCCCTGGACCAGGGATTCGATTCGCTCGGCCATTCGGTCAAAGCTCCTGCCGAGGCGTCCAATCTCATCGCGCCGCAACCGAATGCTTTGATCGCTGCGCGTATCCAGCCAGCCATCTGCGATTCGGCCTGCGGCGGTGCTTAGCTGCACGACCGGAAGAGCGATATGACGTGCGAGCAAAAAGCAGAAGGCTCCTCCGACGAGAAGAATTGTGAGCAGGCCAAACAGCCTGGAAAAACCGAGTCTCCCGGCCATCTTAACCATGGAAGGAGCGGGGATGACAATCAGTATGGTGTATCTATGCCCGCTCGCTGAAATCGCCTGCTGAGCCGCGAAGCTGCTTCGATTTCCAATTCTTCCCACGAAAGGTTGATCATCTCTCGTGGCTTTCGCGGCCTCTATCGCCTCGGCAGAAGGGTTGCGACCCAATACTTCTTTGCCACTCGAATCAAAGACGTATGCATCCACATCCCCGGTTTGATTCACACGGCGGAAGTGATTTTTCAGGCCTTCAGCCCCATCGTGCTCATAGATATCCGCGTCCAATTTCGCTTCGATAGGCAGATAGAGCGAAATCCTGGAGAGAATTTCTTTGCGCAACGTCTCATTCATTCCTGTAACCAGCGTGCCAACGAACAACGTCGCAGCAATCATCAGAAACGCCAGGCAGAACCACAGAAATATCTTGAGGAACAGGTTTCGCATCTTCCCTATTCGCTCCCTGCTCGATCCGGCAGAGCATAAAGATAGCCGACCCCACGAATACCCTTGATTCGTTCGGTGCCGTTCGGAGCGTTGCCAACCTTCTTTCGCAGGCTCCAGACATGGGTGTCGATGCTTCGGTCATAGGGCGAAAACTCTCGCCCCAACACATCTTTGGTGAGTTCTTCGCGCCCCACGACAGATCCCGCCGAGCGCAGCAGTCTCTCCAAGAGATCAAATTCGACGGTCGTTAGATTGAGCGTTACGCTTCCGCACCGGACCGTTCGCGCACCGGGGTTCAGCTCCATATCTCCGATTTGAATCGAAGCAGCTCCGGAGAATCCAACATTGGTCTTCGCCGAACTCGTTCTGCGCAAGATAGCGCGAATGCGCGCCAGGAGTTCACGGGTGATAAACGGCTTGGAGAGATAGTCGTCAGCCCCCATCTCCAGCCCTAGAATTCGATCAGGATCATCGCCGCGGGCGGTAAGCATCAGGACCGGCGTACTGGACTTTGTCCGAATCTGCCGGAGAGCCTCAAAACCATCCATGTCCGGGAGCATTACGTCGAGAACGACTAGATCGTACGTATCAGAAAGAGCCCGTTCGACACCCAGCCCACTGGCTTGAACCGTCTGGACCGAATATCCTTCCGCCCCGAGGAAGCGCGAAACCAGCTTACAGAGTTCTGCATCATCGTCAACGACTAAGATACGTCCCGCTACCGACTCCGATTTGTACTCTGCCACAGGCATGAGGCACTCAGCTTTCCATTTCTACGAGGCTTCTCGCCGCACCTTTCATTGTAGGTCTCCCCTTCTGCTGCGCCGTCGAGAAATGTCAACCCCTCTGCCTTGACAATCTTCGACGTGCATTTGACCAAACTTGACATAATTTCTGCAACTCGGAGAGTCCAATCGCAAGAACGAAATATTACTCCAGATATCGAAGGCATGACCCGAATGGCGCACCTGAGTACTTGTTGGACGAAGAATGGATGGAAAGATCGATACGGCGCGATACTTTCAACCCTAGCTACAAAGCAGCGGTCACGACCTTCTGTAAGGCTGTTGCTTCCGGTGGTTATCGCTATTTCAACAAGCTCCGTATTACGGGCACAGGTTCAGATTGTCGCTGAATCGTCATCGGTTTCGGACCCTCAAAGCCAGAATCTGCCCGACGCGCCAACACCCCCGCAACAAAACCCCCAACCGCCAAATCCGTTCGGGATGGTCCGCTATGGCCAGCTCGACGAGCCGATGGACCTTGGAGACAAGTTCAAATTCTTCATTGAGCCAGCATTCGGGCCTCGTGCCGTTTTCAGCACGGCTTTTCGTACCGGAATACGCATGGCAGACCCACCGAAGGGCTATCCTCACGATTGGCACTCCGGCATGGGAGCGTATGGGCGTCTCTACGGCGATAGCTTTGCCCGCAACGGAGCTGGGAGTATTGCACGCTTTTCGACCTCGACTCTTTTGCACGAAGACCCTCGCTATCGACGATCCTCAAGCACCTTCGTTCCTATGCGCATAGCCCATGCACTCAGCTTCACATTCGTCGACAGAACGGATGGTGGAAGTCTCACTCCCGCGATTTCAAACTTCACCGGAGCGGCAGCCAATGGATTTGTCGGGAACCTATACCTTCCTACCGGCTTCGACAACCTGACCCATGCGGGCCAGAGAAGTATTGAATCCTTTGGAGGATTAGCGGGCCAGAACCTTCTGCAAGAGTTTGCCCCGGATATCGGACATGCCCTAAGAAGAATCCACGTGCCGCATATTCCGCTACCGCCGGTTTGGTGGACTGGAGACAAGTAATGATGCGGGCCTGGGACACCACTCTCCATGGTTTGCGACAGCATCTCTCTGGAACGACCTCTGCCCAACCGAACCATCGGGTGCCACCAGCCTCCGATGTGACTGTGGATGAAGTGTTCTGGCAACACCTCTGGGAGTTTTATCGACTTGCATTCGTGCTATCCGGCGACACAGTATCGGCAGAAAAGATTCTTGTAGATACCTACGAGCGCGCCAGGGTGGCCACCTACGTAAAGCCTAACTGGCACATTCGCTGGGTGAAGCACTGCCTGATCTCAGCCAGTGTCGAACATATTCGCAAGCTAAACACTGAAGCATCTCTCGGCAAAGCTCACAATACATGCTGGAGTGATTCACTGCCCGCTCCGTTTTGCGCGAACTTTCCACGTATTCTTTTCGTACTGAGGATATGGGAAGGAATCTCAACCGCGGATGCGTGCCGATACTGCGGACTCTTGCGAACGAATGCCGGGGCTATTCTGCTGGATACATGGACGCAAATACGCAGTCGCCCCGAATCCCTTGCTGAATTTGCTGCCAGGCTTCAGTTCCCTCTTGAACGAGTGCCTCAAGGGCACGATAAGACAAAGGACGCTGCGTAGATGAGGGTTCCACTGAACGTTATTGTTACAGCGCGAAGGGATCGTCCTATCCACGCGAACAGAGATGCTAAAAGGTTTCCAAAGGGAATGTCCGTCCACAGCGGACAATCGCAAGGAGTTTCCCCCCTCCTTGCCACTCCCAGTATATAGAGCACCAGGGGGCTTGCGGCGAGACCCGGGTAGTGTCGTAGAGTCGCTAGCCTAGGCAGAAACTTTAGGAATTCAAGAAGAGGTAGAGAACGTGACAAACAACCACGAGGACACAACAGATCATCCTCTGACCACCAAAGACGAGATCGTAGTTCATTCCAGGAAACGCAGACCATGGCTGGGCTGGCTGATCTTCCTGCTCGTAGTAGCGGGAGTTTTCCTCCTGGTGCGTAAACACAAGAGCCAGGAAGATGCCTCGGCAACTACGCCTCCGCCTCAGATCCCCAATATTAAAGTGGCCGAAGCGCATCGGGGATCCATTGGTTACTATGTCGAAGCACTCGGCACAGTAACGCCTGTAGCCAGCGTGAATCTCTATAGCCAGGTCAATGGCCAGGTTGTAGCGGTGCATTACTCAGAAGGCCAGATCGTTCACCGTGGCGATTCCCTGCTTGACATCGACCCACGTCCCTATGAGGCACAGCTCCAGGAGTCGGAAGGACAATTGGAGCACGATCAGGCGGTTCTGAAGCAAGCAGAGATGGACCTCGCACGCTACGAGCAGGCATCCACCCCCGGAGCGCTGGCCAGGCAGACCTTCGAAGATCAACAATCCACCGTCGAGCAATACAAAGGTACCGTCAAGAACGATGTGGGCCAGGTGCAGTATGCGAAGGTGCAACTCAGTTATTGCCATCTCACATCCCCCATTAATGGGCGCGTGGGGCTTCGCCTGGTAGACCCAGGGAACACCATCTTTTCCGGCAGCTCGAGCCCGATCGTCGTTATCACGCAGCTGCAACCTATTACCGTGGTCTTCAATGTGGCCGAGGACAACCTTAGCCAGGTTCACGATCAGATCCTGCATCGCAGCGGACTGCCCGTCGACGCCTTTGACCGGAGCCAACAGGTGAAGCTGGCAACTGGAAAGCTGCTCACACTCGACAATCAAGTCGACACTGCGACCGGCACCGTGCGGTTCCGTGGCCAGTTCGAAAACAAAGAGCTCAATCTCTATCCGAATCAGTTCGTCAATGCCAGGTTGCTGGTGAAGACTCTGACGGATGCAGTCCTGGTGCCATCCGCGGCTATCCAGCGCAATGGGACGCAGGCGTTTGTGTATATCGTCGACGGCGATACCGTGAAGACGCAAAACGTGACGGAGCTTACAACGGATGGCGATGTCTCCGCCGTGGACGGGCTTAATGACGGCGCGATCGTACCGGTTACCGGGTTCGACAAATTGCAGCAAGGAGCAAAGATAAAGGTCCAGAGCCAACAAGCCTTCGGGCAGGCCAATATTGCTCATCAAGAGCCACAGGAGCGCGCCGGGAGGACTCAATGAATCCCTCCCGCATCTTTATTGAGCGGCCGATCGCAACAGCGCTGCTGATGGCTGCGATCCTGGTAGTTGGTCTTGCCGCCTATACGTCGTTGCCTGTTTCAGCACTGCCACAGGCGGACTATCCGACGATCCAGGTGCAGACCTTCTATCCCGGAGCGAGCCCCGATGTGATGTCTTCGGCAGTCACCGCTCCGCTGGAGCGGCAGTTCGGACAGGTTCCGGGGCTGACCCAGATGACCTCCACCAGCTCCGATGGCAGCTCCATCATCGTGCTTCAGTTCTCATTGAGCCTGAACATCGATGTCGCGGAGCAGGAGGTCCAGGCGGCTATCAACGTTGCGCAGGGATACCTGCCATCGGATCTTCCGGTACCGCCTGTCTATAGCAAATCGAACCCAGCCGATGCTCCCGTGCTTACGCTTGCGCTGACCTCGGATACGATGCCGCTCTCCAAAGTGGAGGACCTCGTCGACACACGGCTCGCCCCGAAGATCTCGCAATTGAGCGGAGTCGGACTCGTGACGATCAGCGGTGGCCAGAAGCCCGCTGTCCGCATCCAGGCGAATCCTGTTGCGCTCGCCTCTTATGGCATCAACCTCGAAGATTTACGCACTGCCCTGTCGAACACGAGCGTCAATACCGCGAAGGGCAGCTTTGACGGACCTGTACAGAATTTTCAGATCAATGCGAATGACCAACTGATCTCCGGCGCTGGCTACCGAGACGTGGTCATCGCTTATAAGAACGGCGCTCCGGTCATGCTGACCGATGTCGCGAAGATCACCGACGGCGTTGAGAACGGCAAGCTCGCCGGGTGGATGGATCACACTCCGGCGGTTATCGTGAATGTTCAGCGGCAACCTGGTGCCAACACCATCGCCGTTGTGGACGAGATTAAAGAACTTCTCCCCAAGCTGCAGGCATCGCTTCCTGTATCGGTAAAGCTCAAGGTTCTGACGGACCGCACAACGACTATCCGCGCCTCGGTCAAAGATGTCGAGTTTGAGTTGATGCTCACCATAGGGCTCGTCATCATGGTGATCTTCCTCTTCCTTCGCAACTTCTATGCGACCGTGATCCCCAGTGTTGCCGTACCGCTGTCGCTTATCGGCACGCTGGCAGTCATGCATTCGCTCGGGTACAGCATCAACAACCTGACGATGATGGCTTTCACCATCGCAACGGGTTTCGTCGTCGACGATGCGATCGTGATGATCGAGAACATCTCGCGCTACCTCGAAGAGGGCATGGCGCCGATGGAGGCTGCGCTCAAGGGAGCCGGAGAGATTGGCTTTACGATCATCTCCCTGACGATCTCGCTCATTGCGGTGCTGATCCCTCTGCTGTTTATGGGGGACATCGTAGGCAGACTCTTCCGGGAGTTCGCCGTTACGTTGAGTGTGACCATTCTTATTTCGGCTGTCGTCTCACTGACGCTGACACCGATGATGAGTTCGCGGCTCCTTCGCCACACGCCGCCCTCTCAACAGAACCGCTTCTACCACTGGACCGAAGAGCTCTTTGAGCGCATCATCGCGAGCTACGGCCGCAGTCTGCGATGGGTTCTGCGGCATGAGACGATCACGCTCATCGTAGCAGCATGCCTGGTGGTCCTCACGGTTTTTCAGTACATCGAGATCCCTAAGGGGTTCTTTCCCCAGCAGGACACCGGAATTATCCAGGGTGTCTCGCAAGCGCCGCAGTCCATCTCCTATGCGGCCATGTTCAAGAAGCAGCAGCAGCTCAATGACTTGATCCTCCAGGATCCAGCGGTGGAGAGCATCTCCTCGTTCATTGGCGCCGATGGAACGAATACAACGCTCAATAGCGGCCGCGTTCAGATCAACCTGAAGCCGATGGAACAACGCCACATGAATGCCAGTGACGTGATCGCCCGTCTCCAAAAGAGCCTGAAGCAGGTGCCGGGCATCGAGCTCTTTCTGCTGCCGGTACAGGACCTCACCGTCGACGATCGCGTGAGCCGCACGCAATATCAATACACACTGGAAGATCCTGATGTCGCAGAGTTGAATACCTGGACGGCAAAGACAGTAGCCGCGTTGCGCAAGCTTCCGCAGATCGTGAACGTAACGACCGATCAGCAGAACGATGGAATCAGCGCGCACCTTACGATCGACCGCGCAACAGCATCACGGCTCAACATCACACCCGACCAGATCGACTCCACGCTCTACGATGCCTTTGGGCAACGGCAGATCAGCACGCTGTATACCCAGTCGAACCAGTATCACGTCATCCTGGAAGCTCTCCCGGAGTTTCAAAAGAATCCGTCGAAGCTGAACGATGTTTATATTCAGAGTTCGACCAGCTCCTCCAGCAGCGCTCAAAGCACTTCGAGCCGTACCTCTTCGTCCTCGAGCGGAGTGATCTCTACGCTGACGCCTTCGTCTTCCAGTGGACTAGCCTCATCAACGCCCACCAGCACTCTTTCTAACAACACGGGAAACAGCTCCACCTTATCTACCAACTCGACAGGCGCGCTCTCTTCGTCTTCCACAACGACCAGCAGTCTCGCCTCGACTACACCTACATCTGCACTGTCCTCGTCTTCTTCCACTTCGTCCTCGACCAGCTCAACGGCGAGTTCCAGTGGCAGCAGTAGTTCATCGAATCCTGCGCAGACTCCTGTGCCGCTCTCTGCTATCAGTCATTTCGATATCACGCCTTCGCCGCTCACCATCTCGCATCAAGGTCAGTTCCCTGTCGTCACGATCTCCTTTGACGTTGCGCCCGGATACTCCCTTGGACAGGCGGCCGACGCTGTAGAAAAGGCACAGGAAAAGCTCAAGATACCGGTGAGCGTTCAAGGCAGCTTTCAAGGAACTGCCGCTGCGTTCAAGGCGATTGGCTCCAATGAGGCGATCCTGATTCTTGGGGCACTTGTCGCTGTCTACATTGTGTTGGGAATTCTCTATGAGAGTTTCATCCATCCTCTGACGATTCTCTCCACACTTCCCTCCGCGGGCGTGGGAGCGCTGCTTACGCTTCGTCTCTTTCACCAGGACCTCGATATCATCGCCATCATCGGCATCATTCTGCTGATTGGCATCGTTAAGAAAAACGGCATTATGATCGTCGACTTTGCGCTGCAGGCCGAACGCACTGCTGGGAAGTCCACAACGGAGGCGATCTTCGAAGCATCGCAACTTCGCTTCCGTCCGATCATGATGACGACGCTGTGCGCGCTTTTTGCCGGAATCCCACTCGCTTTTGGTTCCGGCATTGGCTCCGAGCTGCGCCGTCCGCTTGGCCTGGCGATGGTGGGTGGACTTCTCGTCAGCCAGGTCCTTACGCTCTACACCACGCCTGTGATCTATATCTTCTTCGACCGTGTTGCGCAGCGTTTTCGCGCGATGAGACAGACAGAGCCTGACGGCACGGAACTGGCGGAGCAGTCATGAACATTCCTGCTCCCTTTATCAAGCGTCCGGTTGCAACCACTCTAATGGCGATTGGCTTCGCCATTGCGGGCATGATCGCCTTCAAGGCTTTGCCAGTCTCGTCATTGCCGCAGATCGATTTTCCTACGATCACTGTTGCGGCGACGCTGCCTGGCGCCAGTCCGGAGATCATGGCGTCCTCCGTCGCTACGCCGCTCGAACGGCAGTTCGGCCACATCGCCGGTGTGACCCAGATGACGTCCTCCAGCACGTTGGGGGCTTCATCGATCATCCTGCAGTTCGACCTCGATCGTAATGTCGATGGAGCAGCACGCGATGTGGAAGCCGCTATCAATGCGGCTCGAACCTACCTGCCCTCCAACCTGCCTGCCAATCCCACGTACAGGAAGGTGAATCCTGCCATTGCTCCTGTCATGGTGTTGACATTGACCTCCGATGTGCACGATCGAGGAGCGCTGTACGACACCGCCTCTTCGATCATCCAACAGAAGATCTCCCAGTTGGATGGTATCGGTCAGGTGCAGGTAGTCGGAAGTTCTCTGCCCGCCGTGCGTATCGATCTGAACCCGCAGCAGCTCAATAGCTACGGGCTAGGCACGCAGGACGTTGCCAACGTGATGTCGGGACAGAACTCCAATCGTCCCAAAGGGCAGATCGGTGATGATCTGACGACAGCGGATATCACCGCAAACGACCAGATCAGAAAGGCGAAGGACTACGCGCCGATCGTCATCAGTACCAGCAATGGCAAGGTAGTGCGGCTGGAAGATGTAGCCACCGTCACCGACTCCGTTCAAACCGTTCGCGCCGCCGGCTTCGTTAATGGAAAACCCTGCGTCGTCATCCTGGTCTATCGGCTGCCAGGCGCGAATGTGATCGAAACAGTCGATCGCGTAAAGAAAGAGCTTCCTTCTGTTCGCGCCTCCATTCCTCAATCCGATCAACTGGATGTCATTGACGATCTGACGACGACGATTCGCGCCTCAGTGAACGATGTGGAACGGACGCTGATTCTTTCCATTGTCCTTGTCGTCGCCGTTGTGTTTGTCTTCCTGCGCAGCCCCCGCGCCACGTTGATTCCAGGCGTGGCCGTTACGACCTCCCTCATCGCGACCTTTGCGGTGATGTACTTCTGCGGCTATAGCCTCGACAACCTCTCCCTGATGGCGCTCACCATCTCAACGGGCTTCGTCGTCGATGATGCCATCGTTGTTATGGAGAACATCACGCGCTACATCGAGGAAGGTCTCCCACCAAGGAAGGCAGCCTTGAAGGGCGCGCAGGAGGTCTCCTTCACCGTGCTCTCCATGAGCATGTCGCTGATTGCGGTGTTCACACCCATTCTTTTTATGGGTGGAATCCTGGGGCGGCTCTTTCACGAATTCGCTTTCACGCTCGCCACCTCCATCGCGATCTCGATGGTGATCTCGCTCACCGTAACGCCGATGATGTGCGCGTACCTGCTGAAGTCGACTAAGAACGAAGAGCATGGATTTTTCTATCGTCTCAGCGAGCGCAGCTTCGACTTCCTTCAAGCCGGATACCGGCGCAGTCTTACCTGGACTCTGCGCCACCCGATCCTCATCATCCTGAGCCTCGTTCTAACGCTTGCGCTGAACGTAGTCCTCATCGGAAAGGTTCAGAAAGGATTTTTCCCTCTCCAGGACACCGGCACAATCTTCGGAGGCATACAAGGCCCTCAGGATGCATCCTTTCCAGCCATGCGGGACTCTATCCTTGCCGCGCAGGGCATCATCAAGGCTGATCCCGCCGTGTCCTCTGTCGCTGGCTTCACAGGAGGCGGAGGCGGTGCAAGCAACACGGGCTTCATCTTTATGGCGCTGAAGCCTCTGAGCGAACGCGGCATCAGTGCTGCCGGCGTGGTCGATAGACTACGGCCTAAGCTGGCCGCGCTGACGGGAGCCTCTACGTTTCTTCAAGCGGCACAGGATCTCAGCGTGGGGGGGCGGCAAAGTAACGCTGCCTATCAATACCAACTCTCCGCTGACACGGTCGACGACCTCAGCACATGGGGACCAAAGCTCTACCAGGCGATGCGGAACCTGCCGCAGTTGAAGGACGTCACGACCGATCAGCAGAATGACGGTCTGCAGATGCTGCTGAACTATGATCGCCCTACTGCGGCACGCCTCGGAGTAACACCTCAGTTGATCGACAACTCGCTCTACTATGAGTTCGGCGAGTCGCAGGTCTCGACGATCTATACGTCGCTCAACCAGTACTACGTTGTTATGGAAGCAGCGCCGCAGTACTATCGCAGTCCGACGACGCTTCGTGACACGTTCCTGCACTCTTCAGGCTCGGGATCCGTTCCACTGAACGCCGTAACCAAAGCGACGGCTTCCACGTCGCCGCTTGCAGTCAATCACTCCGCGCTGTTTCCTTCGGTCACGATTGCGTTCAACCTTACGCCGGGAGTTTCTCTCGATCAGGCAACGGTTGCAATTCAGCAGCTGCAACAGAAGTTGGGAATTCCGCCTACTGTTCGCTCACAGTTCGCTGGTACAGCAGAAGCTTTTCGGAAGTCGCTCTCGTCCGAACCGCTTCTCATCGTTACGGCGCTGCTTGCCATCTATATCGTGCTCGGAGTCCTTTACGAAAGCCTGATCCATCCAATCACCATTCTTACGACGCTGCCCTCCGCCAGCGTTGGAGCCTTCTTCGCACTGATCGTCTTCAAGAGTGAGTTCGATGTCATATCGCTCATCGGAATATTCCTGCTAATTGGCATCGTAAAAAAGAACGCCATCATGATGATCGATTTCGCGCTTCAGGCGGAACGTGACGAAGGCAAGAATACTGAGGACTCTATCTTCGAGGCCTGCATGCTGCGCTTCCGCCCGATCCTGATGACGACCCTCGCCGCACTCTTCGGGGCGCTTCCGCTGGCCCTCGGGCAAGGCACAGGATCGGAGCTGCGGCGTCCGCTGGGCATCACGATTGCCGGAGGGCTGGTGTTTAGCCAGATCCTCACGCTCTACACCACACCCGTGATCTACCTCTACTTCGACCGCATCAGCCAATGGTTCAAACATCGCCGTGGCCGCGCATTCGCCGCTACGCCAGGAACCGCAACATCCTAGAGAAGGAAATAGCTATGGACTTATTCAACCCCAATAAACCCGTTCGATTGCGCATCGCGGCAACAGCAAGCCTGATGACATCGCTGCTGTGCCTGCAAGGCTGTACCGTCGGTCCAAAGTATGTTCGTCCCACGATGCAGGCTCCTCCTGCCTTCAAAGAGAGTGCGCCACAGCAGTCCGCGGATGGAACTCTATGGAAGCCAGTCAATCCACAGGATGCCGCTCTGCGCAGCAACTGGTGGGAGATCTATCAAGAGCCTGAGCTCAATGCGCTCGAGGACAAGCTCAACAACTCCAATCAGAACATTGCCCAGTCCTACCAGAACTTCATGGCGGCACGCGCACAGGTTCGACAGGCGCGCGCCAGCTACTCACCCACGGTTACGACGACTCCGGCTTATACGCGGTCCCGTACCTCGGCCAATGAACTGGGTGGTGTGTCGCTGGGGAGCACCAATCTCAACAGCAATGAATTCGACCTTCCCTTTGACGTCTCGTGGGAGCCCGATGTGTGGGGCCGCATCCGCAATACCGTTCGTGAATACGCGAACGCGGCGCAGGCAAGTGCTGCCGACCTGGCCAATGAACGGCTCACCGAACAGGCCAATCTTGCCGTGGATTACTTCGAGCTGCGCGGCCAGGACTCGCAGATAGATCTCTACAAGAAGACCATCGACGCCTATCGTCGCAGCCTTGAGCTCACCCGCACTCTTGGGACTACGGGAATCGATAGCGAACAATCCGTGGCCCAGGCCGAAACGACCCTTAAGACCGCCGAAGCCACTGCGACCAATCTCGGTATCGCCCGCGCGCAGTACGAACATGCGATCGCGCTGCTCATTGGAGAGCCGGCCTCTTCATTCTCACTGCCCCATCGGCCGCTCACGACGAACCTTCCGGCGGTTCCGATTGGCTTGCCGTCCGATCTGCTACAGCGCCGCCCCGATATCGCTGCCGCGGAGCGCACTATGTCTCAGGCGAACGCTCTTATAGGAGTGGAGACTGCGGCGTTCTATCCGAGCTTCAGCATCAGCGCCAATGGAGGCTTCGAAAGCTCCAGTGTCGGAAGCTGGTTGACCTGGCCCAGCAAGTTCTTCTCGATAGGCCCCTCTGCTACAGAGACACTGTTCGATGCAGGCTTGCGGCGCGCCACCGTAGCGCAATACACGGCGCAATACAACGCGGATGTCGCGGCCTATCGGCAGACGGTGCTGACGGCCTTCCAGCAGACGGAGGACTACATCGCGACGGAGCGGATCCTCGGCCAACAGATCCAGCAACAGAACGAAGCGATTGCCGCAGCGCAACATTATCTCGACCTGGCGAACATTCGCTACAAGGCAGGCGTAGATCCCTATCTGGATGTCGCCACGGCGGAGACCAGTCTGCTCAGCAACCAGCTGACCGAAGCTACGCTACGTATCCAGCAGATGACGAGCAACGTTCAACTCATCGAAGCTCTTGGCGGAGGTTGGGATGTGAGTCAACTGCCATCAACGAAGAGCGTAGCCGCAAAGAAGTGACCGCGGATTCGTATACATATGCTTCGACGCTCTTCATGGCATAGCATTCTCGATTCAAGCGAGAATGCTATGCCATGGTCGAAGGCTAGTTAGAGTTCTTCCCTCTGCTTGTGAACTTACTGAGGATGAACTCCTGGGCGAGCGCATTGATCATACGGCCACCTGTTGAAAGCGCCACGCTGCTAAAGACCAGGCCCGCACCACGATCTGGCGGGGGGTAGTACACATTTGTCAGTGCGGCCGAAGCCAGATCCCCGCCAATGCTGGAGTAGTTGAACTCCTGGCGGCCATTGTCGCCCCTGGTAATGAACGGACTAGAGAGTGCATGGATTACTCGCGACCGCCTGGTTCCCGTGCCTTGATAGAAGTAACGCGGGTCCTGATGCAATAGCGACGGCAGAATAGCTCCGCCGATCATAATGTCGGAGGCTGCATCGGCATAGGCGGCACCAAAGCGCTGGCCATACCCTTTCGCGCCTTGAACGTAGGCGGGAGTATCGGCGGCTTGGTTAATGCCTGCCAAAAAGGCGGACGAGGCGAAGACAACAACGTCGGTGGAAGTCTTGAAGGCGAGCTGATACTTCAGCTTCGTCGTGAGCGGCACAGGATTTGCGTCGTAGGTGACATAAAAGTTGGGAATAACTCCCAGCACGCGCTGGTGCTCCTCTGCCTTGACCTCTTCAAGGGCGATCTCCTCAGGAAGGGCCGCATTCACGGACTGCACACTTGATACGCTGAGTTTGATGCCCGAGATCTCTTCATTCTGGCCCGGCGTCAAAACGACAGCAGGCGACGTCCAGGCGGCAAACCCCTTTGCGCTGACCGTGATGTGATAGGAAACAGAGGGATGAAGACCGTTGAGCGTGAAATATCCGGTCTGGTCCGCCACAGCCGCGTGATGTTCGCTGGGAGCAGTACTGTCCACACTAACCGTAGCTCCAGGGATTGCATCGCCGTCAGCATCCGCTGCAAAACCGTTGATACTCGCGGGCTGCGGCTCAGGTGCAGAGATTAATTGACCTGAAATTGAAATAGCAGAGAGACAAAGAACAAAAATACAAAGGTACTGCCTGATGCGCATCATTAAAAACGTCCTCTTGACACAGACGCGACAGCACCCCCGAACGGTTCAAACATTGACAATTCTCGACACAGGAAATCCGCTGTAAAGACGCGGCGATTAGCGATCAGATGAATTCGGTCAGAAGCCATCACGAGAAGTATCTATGCATTGCCAATTACTTTGCATCCGCAGTGACGACAGCTTCATCACAATTGATTGGATTTTAATTTCATGAAGGCTCCACGCTCATGCGGAGCTGCAAGGCGTTGATTCTGCGTTGCCTTCATCCTGCGCGTGCGATGTGCTGGACAGCGCGTTGCAATCCTGGTGGATCGTTCAGTCGGGAAACACCGTCTAAGGATTCGGCATGTGTTTCGGCATGTGTTAACGAGCGCTGCCGCCATCACCATCTCAAGGGCTGACGAGGAATCCGAGATCGGGCGGAACGTCACGTTGGACTCATCGCAGAGTCCAATAAGAAACGCGCACAGCGCACATGACTCTCATCTGGATAAGCCGCGATGTTTCTCTAGGTTACGAAACATATGCTAACATTCCGATTTAACACCTACTGACACTAACTCAGATAACTATGGGGCGTTTCTCTTTTTCCGCCCAGCACTGAGACGTATTGTGTAAAGAGCCCTGATGCAACAGATCGCTGCCACAAGTCACAGGGGCAGTGAACACCATTCGCTGAAACGGTACGATATTTCAACGGTCCTACTTGCTGTGTATGTGGAGGTAAGTGTTTCATGCCCTATGTCGCTCCCGCCGCTCCTGATTCAACATTGCACCCTGTCGACGACGGGAATAGCACATACAACCGTCTGTTGCTGATCGTCGCAGGCCTCGGCGGTCTGCTCTATGGTGTGGATGTTGGCATCATTGGCGGAGCTCTGCCTTACCTCGAAGCCACCTCGCATCTGAATGCCGGACAGCTTTCCATCATCGTCGCCGCCGTGCTGCTTGGAAGTGTGATTTCAACGTTGTTTGCAGGCCTGCTCGCAGACTGGATGGGCCGCAAACCTCTTATGGCCTTAAGCGGGCTCACCTTCGTGGTGAGTATCCCGACGATTGCCCTCTCTCACGGCTACGGGCCACTATTTTTCGGACGCCTGCTGCAAGGCCTCAGCGGCGGATTGATCGGCATCGTTATCCCGCTCTACCTTGCCGAGTGCCTGCCGGCATCGAAACGTGGCAGGGGTACGGGCATCTTTCAGTGGCTGCTAACCTTCGGGATCTTTGCAGCGGCACTTATTGGCATGTACTTCAGCTATCGCCTGGAAGCGATCCTCAAGACTGCCAACGCGGCGGCTCTATTTACGTTCAAAGACCACGCGTGGCGTCAGATCTTCTGGGTCTCCTTACCCCCAGGCATTCTCTTTGTGATTGGCAGCCTGTTCGTCGGCGAATCTCCGCGCTGGCTCTTCAAGCGTGGAGAAAAAGACCGCGCCCTGGCGTCTCTGCTTCGCTCACGCAGCCCCCAACAGGCAGCGATCGAACTGCAAGAGATGGAACAGATCGCGCTTGCTGTTAAAGTGCAGCCCTCTACAGGAAAAGAGATCAAAGACTCTCTGCTGCGCCGGAAGTATGTGTTCCCCTTTTTGCTGACCTGTGTGATCCTCTTCTGCAACACGGCAACGGGAATCAACTCTGTCATTGGTTACAACACCAGCATCCTGCTACAGAGCGGCCTCTCGGACTTCACTGCGCACTGGGGCTATGTCATCTTCACCATGATGAATTTCCTGATGACGATGATCGGCATGACGCTGGTGGATAAGAAAGGCCGCAAGTTTCTATTCATCCTCGGCACCTCCGGAATTACCGTGTCGCTGATCTGCGTCGGCGTATTATTTCTACAGACCGAAAAACTGAATGTAGATTGCCGCAACTCGATTCAGTCCAAGGTGAGCACCGATCAGACTCTGACGTTGCCCTTCAATGAGGGCGAAGCGCAAAAGCTTCTTGCAGCCAGCGGATACTCCGGAGATCAGATCCAAAGCAATCGGGCATCCCTTAGCGTCATCTATTCCTATGGTGATTTCACGGCAGCAACCGACTTTGTGCGCTCCGACGATTCCGGAGTGGCTCCCATTCAGATCACGCGCGCAAGCGCTGTACCGACGAACAAGGTGGAGTCGTTTTTCAAAAATCCCTTCGCCAATCTGGATGCCGCTCGCACGGCGCCGCTGAAGATTGACCGAGCCTATATCGGGTACGTTCCAGATGCGAGACATGGTTGGCTTGTAGCCCTCTGCCTCTATGGGTTTGTGTCGTTCTACGCGCTTGGTCCTGGTGTGTGCGTGTGGATCGCTCTGTCGGAGTTGATGCCGACGCGCATTCGCTCCAATGGCATGAGCTTTGCCCTCGTCATCAACCAGACGGTTGCGACGGCGCTTGCAGGAATCTTCCTCCCGGTCGTCAGCAAGCATGGCTATTCCTCCATGTTCTTCCTGTTCACCGGGTTTACGGTGATCTATCTGCTGACTATTCTCTTCTTTCTCCCGGAGACGAAGGGCAAGACGCTGGAAGAGATCGAAGCCTATTTTGAGGCACCCCGAAAAGCTTAGAGTCTTTTCACTAATGGTGTGATTGTGATATGTTTTTTTCGATTCACCCATACCTTGTCATCTCGACCTGAGGCGGCGTTCTTTGCCGCCTCAGCGGAGAGACCTGCAGGTTGCAGAGCGCGATGCAAATGTTTGTAGCGCGCTTTGCATCAAGACCTGCAGCTTGTTCGCGTGAGCATCATTGCCAGCGCAAGCAACCTGCAGGTCTCTCCACTTCGCATGACGATAAAACCATCATGCTACGGTCGAGATGACAGTTCTGTGGTGGTTCATTCAGGCATCCAACTATTCGTGGAAGTGCTAGACCAGGATGAGTTCTATTCCCAGCCCCCGGATGGCCTCTTCCTGCTCCGCAGGAAGGTTCGAATCGGTAATCACCGTATGAATCGCATCTGCTGGAACGATGAGCGACAGGCTCCGCCGTCCGAACTTGGTGGAGTCACAGACCATCACGACTTTTTCCGCGGTGTGAACCATCGCCCGATTGATACGGGCCTCCAATACATTGGGAGTTGTCAGACCTGCTTTGGCGTCGAATCCATCCACCCCGAGAAACAAGATATCCGCGTGGATCTCGCGAATCATATCTTCGGCTATAGGTCCGGCCAGAGAAAAAGAGCTCTTGCGCAAAGTTCCACCGGTAAGGATCACATCGAAGTCGGTTTCAGCTAGTTCGGTAGCGATGTTGACGGCGTTGGTAATGATGGTCAGGTTGGTGAATCCGGAGAGAGCGCGAGCAATCGCCGTGGTCGTCGTGCCGGAGTCCAGGAGAACGCATTGCCCTTCCTGAATCAGCTTTACGGCAGCGGCGGCAATCCGCTGTTTTTCCTTGAGCTGATGTTGCTCTTTCGCCTTGAGGGGAGGGTCGATCAGCACACTGCTGCGCGGAAGGGCTCCTCCGTGACTGCGCTGCAAAAGCCCCTTCGACTCCAGATAGTCAAGATCCTTGCGGATAGTAATGCGAGATATCCCGAAGATATCCGAAAGCTCGGAGACCAGCACCCGGCCATCGCGCTGAATGAGCTCAAGCATGCGCTGTCTGCGTTCCCCAATCAGCAGACCTTCCCGGTTCGATGTATCTGATGTTGACGTTTTAGGCTTTCGCATAGGCGTATCCATCATAACCTTGCATCGCAAGTGATACGAAAACAAATCAGCCTTACTATTCGGGCTTGGTTGCGCTCGAGTAGTAGGGCTCCGTTTTGCCCACAAGCTTGCGGCCAGGCGCGCTATCCAGATCGAGAACAACTACTTCGTTGTTGCCCTTCTTGAGGAACGGCGCTGGCAGATATAGCGTCTTTTGCGGCCCAACACTCCAGATGCGGCCGAGAGCGTGACCATTCACCCACACAGCGCCCTTGGTAAATGAGCTGGTATCGAGAAAGGTATCTCCAACCTTATCGACCTTGAAACTGCCCCGATACAAGCATGGCCCCGCACAATCGGCGATCCCAAACGACAGCTTTTGGGGAGCCTCGAAAGGAAGCGAATAGATATCCCAGGTCTGAAGTACCTTTCCAGCCAGAGTTACGCCGCCCGTGATTCCCTTTCGTTCTCCGCGCAACTCAAGGCTGAAGTTGATGCGGCCGCTGTTCTCTACCAGGATATCCAGCTGGGTCTTTGGATCAGTTAGATCAACCGCGAGATGATTCTCTTTCAAGCGCCGATCCAACGTTCCTACATACTTCCCATTGGCATAGATACGCGCATAGTCATGCAGACCATCGAGAAGAAGATCGCCGGAGACAGGCCCCTGAACCGTCGTCCGATAAAGGATGTAGCCATAGGCCTGGCCAACGTCCTCCATGGTTAAAACATCCCTGGAGTGAACGGGAGCCGGCAGAGACCTCCAGAGCGAAACAGAAGATGTAAGGTCGATTGCAGGAAGAGTGATCGTGGGCGGCACGCTGGGCACAGGAGGTGGTGTTACTCCGGTAGCTTTTGTGATGGCATCGCGAAACAGATAGTACTTCGGCGTGGTCCGGCCGCTTTCATTCAGAGCGGCATCGTAGTCATAGCTGGTTACATCAGGCTCGTACTTCCCGCTGTCGAAGTTTGCGCCATTCATCCACCCAAAACTGGTTCCACCGTGGAACATGTAGATGTTGAGGGAGTAGCCATTCTTCAGCATCCACGCGACTTCGTTCGCCTGCTGGGTGGAGTTCGTAACCTGATGTGGGCCGCCCCAGTGATCGAACCATCCATCCCAATACTCTCCCGCCATAAACGGGCCCTGGGGACGGAGCTCCTTGATCTTGGCGAATCCCTTCTCTGCCTCGCCGGGACCAAAGTTGATCACTGCGGGCAGCTCCGGCAGCGATCCCTTCGGGGTCTGCTCCGGACCGTCCGCGGTGTAGAGCATCGCCTTCGTAAATCCACTGCTCATAAGCGCCTGATGGATGTCTTCCATGTAGGCATGGTCGTCGCCAAAGGAGCCATACTCGTTTTCAACCTGGACGGCGATGATGGGTCCGCCATTACCTATTTGTAAGGGCGCAAGCTCCTGCCCCAGGCGAGCCAGCCAACGCTTTGCGGGAACCATGAACTTAGGGTCCCGGCTACGAACGACCGTGGTGCGATCCTTGAGGAGCCACGCCGGGTAGCCGCCAAACTCCCACTCCGCGCAGGAATAGGGCCCGGGGCGAAGAATCACGTAGAGACCTTCCTGCTGTGCCTCGCGGATGAACTCTGCGACATCGCGTTGGCCGGTAAAGTCAAACTGGCCCGGAACCTGCTCATGCTCGTTCCAGAAGACATACGTTGTGACCGTATTGAGGCCCATGGCTTTGGCCATCTTCAAACGAGCCCGCCAATATTCGCGCGGGATGCGAGGGTAGTGCATCTCGCCGGTGATGATCTGAAAGGGCTTGCCGTCGAGAGTGAACTGGCCATTCGCCGCAACAAAACTATGCTGCAATGACGAACCATTCCCAGCAAGTTGGGCCTGCGTGACCGGAGGCAGAATACAGGTAAGAGAGAGCGCAGCACCGCAAACGATCGGAAGAAAGGAACGGACCATAGATTTCTGACGATATAGCAACACTTTGGACGATACCTCTAGGCGCATCTACATACCCTCATTTATGATGATAATTAGACCTATAAACGAAACAAAACGAAACAATCCTCGATAAGCAGATCATAGCAGGACTTGAATCTTTTGGGGATGCTGAAACGAACGTGATTGTGAGGGATTGAACCGATGTCAGAGACACAGAACCCCGCGCCTTATGCGCACTGGATGCTGCGCGAGATACACGAACAGCCGGAGACGCTGGCGGCCACGCTGAATAGCTACGTGGATGCACAGGGATTTCGCGCGGACCTGAGCGCCCCGCTACTGGCATGGCTGAAAGAGGCTCGCGGCAAGATTGTGATCGCTGCGAGCGGATCCAGCCGACATGCTGGATTGGCGGCTGAGTTGATGTTCGAAGACTTGAGCGGCATCCACGTCGATGTGGAGTACGCCAGCGAATACACCTACCGTGCGGAGAAGGCACTGAGCGAGGCTGCGGTAATGGTGGTATCGCAGTCGGGCGAGACGGCCGACACGCTGGCCGCGCTGCGCAAGGCGACGCTGGCAGGACATGCAACGCTGGCGATTACGAACGTAGCGAGCTCGACGATGGCGAAGGAAGCGACTGTATCGTTTCCAACCGCAGCCGGGCGCGAACGGGCGATTCCGGCGACCAAGAGCTTTACGGGGCAGCTGCTGAATCTATATCTGCTGTCGATTCTGGCAGCAGAGGCACGTGGTGCGATCCCTGCGGAGGAGTTGGCTGCACGGCTCGAAGAGTTGCGCGCGCTGCCTGCGCGAGTGAAGGCGCAGCTGCAGGGATGGGAAGATTCCGTTCGAGAGGTTGCGGAGCGCTACAGGACGGCGAAGAACTTCCTGTTTCTGGGGCGTGGCGTTCATTATCCGATCGCTCGCGAAGGCGCGCTGAAGCTGAAGGAGTCGGCGTACCTGCATGCCGAAGGCTATCCGAGTGGCGAGTTGAAGCATGGCCCGAATGCGCTCGTAAGCGACGCAACGCCGCTGGTCATGATCGCGACGGTAGATCCGAATGACACAGAGTCGGTGCAGCGCTACGAAAAGATCGTGCAGCTGATGCGCGATATGCGTGAGCAAGGCGCCAACATACTGGCGGTTGCGAACCAGGGTGATGATGTCGTGGCCGGGCTGGCGACGAATGTCGTCTTCGTCGAGTCCGCGCGAGAAGCCTTGTTGCCGTTGTATGAGGTGATTCCGCTGCAGCTATTCGCCTACTTCATGGCTATCAATAACGGGATCGACGTGGATCATCCGCGCAATCTGACAAAGGCTGTCCTCGCAGAGTAGATTTTCTCCAGGCTGAACGATACGCATCCGCTAGCGCGCTCGCGGATGCGTATCGTCGTACACACGCTGCACCTGTCCTACTGTGAGCTGCGTATAGCGCTGTGTCGTGGAGAGCCGTTCGTGGCCGAGCATCTCCTGAATCGCGCGCAGATCTGCCCCCTCTTCCAGCATGTGCGTACCAAACGCGTGGCGCAGCGTGTGTGGATGCACATCGGCGGCAAGCCCCCGGCTCAGCGCAATGCTCTTGACGATACGCCCGACACTGCGTGTCGTGAGCCTGCACGTACCACGCATGCACAGGTTCATCAACAAGGCGCCGTCATGCACGAGCTTCGCCTTCCCTGCTGCCTCAAGCCTCGCCTGGCGTTGCGGCAGATAGGCGCGAATCGCCGCCGCCGCCTCATCGCCCAGCGGAACCAGCCGTTCCTTCTTCCCTTTGCCGAAGACGCGAATCGCATCGTCGTGCCAATGGATGCTGTCGAGGTCCAGGCCCACGAGCTCCGAGTTGCGAATGCCGCAGCCATAGAGCAGTTCGAAGATGACGCGATCGCGTTCGGGCCAACTGGCGGCTTCCTGCCCATCCTCCGTCTTCGCGCCTGCACTCATCGAGTTCAGCACACGGTTCAGCTCTTCCACTCCCGGCACACGCGGAAGATGCTTCGGCAGCTTCGGAGTGCTCACCAGTGATGCGGGATTCGCTTCAACCAATCCCGACTTGGCCAGCCACTTGAACCAGCTTCGTACCACGGCCAGCGCTCGGGCGGCGCTGGCCTTCGTTAGGCCCTTGTCGTAGAGCACCGCAAGATACGCTCGAATGTGGGTGTGCTCCACGCTGCGAATGGCGGCGTCTTCCCCAAGCAGCTCCCCGAGAAAATCAGCGAAGGCACGCACCTCGCGCGAGTAGGCTCGCAGCGTGTGCTCGGACGCACCACGCTCATCGCGCATCATCGCAAGGAACCGCTCCGCGAGTGCTTTGAAAGAGCCGGATGGAATCTTAGCGCTCACGATGCCATCTCCTGCGGAGTTGCGTCGAGGCGTACCTTCGCCCGTGGGTGATGCAGCCGATGTACCTGCTTCAGGCGATCAATCGCCAGGTGCGTATACACCTGAGTCGTCGCAATATCTGCATGGCCCAGCAAGGTCTGCACGGTGCGCAGGTCCGCGCCGTGCTCCACCATATGGGTCGCGCAGCTGTGGCGGAGCTTATGCGGGCTCGCATGGGAGTTCACACTGCGCACCATCTGCCATACCTTCTGGGTGGTTAGCGGGTTGCCGCGTACGGAAAGAAAGAGTGTCCGCTGCACCCCTGACTTCGAGCGCATCAACTCCGGACGACCGCGCTGCACATATTGTTCCAGTGCCTGGACCGCCGAGCGCCCTATCGGAACGATGCGCTCTTTATCGCCCTTGCCGCGCACCTGAACGCTCGCCGTCTCAAGCCGCAGATCTTCCTGGCGCAGAGACACGATCTCTCCCACACGCAGACCACCCGCGTACAGCAACTCCAGAATGGCGTGATCGCGGAGAGACGCTCCATCCGCCGCATCGCTGTGCGCCGCAACTCCAGTGCGGTCCAGCATCTCGTTCACTTCGCTCTCGGCGAGGCTCTTGGGAAGCACCTTCCAGCTCGATGGCGACTCGATGTTCACCGTCGGATCATGCGGGATGCGCTTGTCCATCAACAACCAGCGGTAGAAGCCGCGCAGGCAGCTTAATTTGCGTGCAACGGATCGTGACTCGATACCGTGTTCGCGCAGATGCTGCATAAAGCCGCTGATACTCTCCTGCCGCGCTGTCTGTAGCGTTGTATTCGTGTCTTCCAGGAACTCGGCAAACATCTCCAGGTCGCGCTGATACGCCTCGCAGCTCAGCGGACGCAATCCTCGCTCCACACGGAGATGCGTCATGTACTCACGCAGCAGCGTGGCAGAGCTGGTCGTTGTGGGCGGCAAAGGCATACGTTTGATTCTTGCTCCCCGAAGAGCTTCCGCGCCAGCCCCCGGAACCACGCTTGCCAAGTACCCAGGGCGACCCTTGCAAATTTGCCTTTGCCTGTTTTTCGTCGTCATCCTGAGCCAAAGGCGAAGGACCCCCGAATTTGGCGTCATCACCTCCGCTTCAGGAGCATGCAAATGATTCGACTGTTATACGCAAGCATAGACACGGTTTTCTCCATTTAGCATCGTGAAGAATGCGGGGGTCCTTGGCCTACGGCTCAGGATGACGACGAAAAACGGGCAATGTCCGGAGGTTCAGCTCCTCACTGGTAAACTTAAGATCTATGTTTGAGAACCTCTCCGAGAAGCTGCAACGCTCGTTCAAGTCCCTGCGCGGCCAGGGCACCCTCACTGACGAGAACATCAACGACGCCCTGCGCGAGATCCGTCTTGCGCTGCTAGAGTCCGACGTCAACCTCAACGTCGCCAAAGACCTCATCGAACATATCCGTGTCAAAGCGCTCGGCTCGCAGGTCGCGACCGCGCTCTCGCCTGCCGAACAGATCGTCAAGATCGTCCGCGACGAGCTCATCGAAGTTCTCGGCCGCGATACCGCGCGCTTCAAGTTTGCCTCGCAGCCGCCGACCGTCATTCTCATGGCCGGCTTGCAGGGTTCCGGTAAGACAACCACCTCCGGCAAACTCGCCCAGTGGCTCAAGAAGGGCGGCCACCGCCCGATGCTTGTCTCGGTCGACGTCTACCGTCCCGCTGCACGCGAGCAGCTGAAGGTTGTGGCGCAGTCCATCAACGCGCAGCTCTACGAAGGCGATACCAAGGGCGAAGCCGCCGGGACACCGCTCGTCGAGCGTCTGGCGCGCGAGGCTAAGCGCGAAGCCGCCAACTACGGCTGCGACATTCTCATCGTCGATACAGCCGGACGCCTCGGCATCGACGAGACCCTCATGGAGGAGATGGCGCTGCTCAAGAAGCAGCTCAATCCTTCCGAGATCCTCTTCGTCGCCGACGCCATGACCGGCCAGGACGCTGTCAATTCCGCCAAGGCCTTCAACGATAAGCTTTCCATCACCGGCTCTATCCTTACAAAGATGGATGGCGACTCACGCGGCGGCGCAGCGCTGTCCATTCGCCAGATAACCGGGCAGCCGGTCAAGTTCATCGGTACTGGTGAGAAGCCCGACGCCTTCGAGCCCTTCCACCCCGACCGCATCGTTGGCCGCATCCTCGGCATGGGTGATATCGCGACGCTGCTTGAGCGCGCGGAAGAGAAGCTCGACAAGACCAAAGCGGAAGCCTTCGCCAAGAAGGCTCTCTCCGGCGATGGTTTCTCGCTCGAAGATTTCCGCGAACAGCTTCGCCAGATCAAGAAGCTCGGCAGCATGCAATCGATCCTGAAGATGCTGCCCTCCGTTGGCCCCTTTGCGGGCATGCAGCAGGCCGCAGCGAACGTCGATGAGAGCCAGTTCACGCGCGTAGAGTCGATCATCAACTCGATGACCAACAAAGAGCGCCAGAACTCGGCAATCATCAATGGCAGCCGCCGCAAGCGCATCGCGCTGGGCGCAGGCGTTCAGGTTTCAGAGGTCAACAACCTCCTCCGCCAGCACGCTCAGATGAGCAAGATGTTCAAGACGATGGGCAGCGGAGGCGGCAAGATGCAGCAACGCCTCATGAGCCAGATGCAGGGTGGGCAGCGCTTCGGGCGGTAATCATCGCTCGAAGCGCTCCTTCGATCCGTTTCTCTTTAGGGCGTTGGCTTGAAACAAGCCAGAAGCAACACAAAGCTCACCCCAAAAAGAACCAGGAACAGTGGCCACCACCGTTCGAACCAGGACTGCGACTCATGCGAACTCATCGAAAACTCTCCTTCCCACTCTCAAAATCCTAACCGAAATCGGTAAGAACCGTTGCCCACACCGAGCTTCACAAAGTGCTATCGTTGAAGCCATGCAGGTGACCTTCGACATTCCGGACACCATGGCTGCGCAGCTCACAGCTGCGGGCAAGGATCCTGCACGCGCCGCGCTCGAGGCCTTCGTTATCGACGGTTACCGTACCCAGCAGCTCTCCGAAGGGCAGATACGTCGCATGCTCGGCTACGGAACTCGAATGCAGGTTCACGCTCTGCTCAAGGAACATGGAGTATCTCTCCACTACTCTTTGGAAGACTTCGAACAGGATATGGCAACATCGCGCAGTCTCCGCGAGAGCGGACTCCCTGTCGAAGGCTCATTCATCAAATGATCGTCGTTGCAGATACCACTCCAATCAACTACCTGATCGTGATTGGCTATATCGACATCCTTGAAAGTCTCTATGGATCGGTCGTAATACCACCCGCCGTTCAAGACGAGATGCTCGACCCTTCGGCTCCCGCATCCGTCAGATCATGGATAAACAATCCTCCACACTGGCTGGAAGTCCGCACTCCGAGTCGGATCAATGCCCCGCTCAACCCCAACCTGGACGATGGGGAACGGGAAGCCATCTCTCTGGCTCAACAATATGGGGCTCGTGTACTTCTCATCGACGAGATCCTAGGCCGGCCGTGAGGCTCAATCCCTTGGCATCAAGGTCATCGGTACCGTAGGTATTCTTAAAGAAGCACACGAACGTGGCCTATTGGACTTCCAGGAAGCCGTCGTTCGTTTGCAGTCAACCTCATTCCAGATCGCCGCCTCCATACTTAAATCCGTGTCGGATTCACTGAAATTCTGACAGCCATTGCCTCTTGTGGACCGAAAAGAATGCATCGAGCTGAATATCCTAGCTCTCAGGAGCAGTTCGTTTGCGTCGACTGTGCCCATTGCCTCACAGCACCCCATCCCACAGCCGCAACTCCTCCTCTTGAGGTTTCGCCTCAACGCGGCTCTGCACATCCAGAATCATCGTGTCTCGTGCGCCGTTGAGATATTGCGGCCATGATGGCAGCCCCGGCGCACCAGGATTCTCTCCACGAATAAACGCCACCCACGCCTGATGAACCTCCAGTGCCAGCGTCGCTTCTGCCCTCGCGTTGTCTATGTTCCGATTCGGCTTGTCCCATGCCAGGCCAAGATCCTCAGAGTGGTACGCGTAGCTCTTGAATCTGCCACTACTCGGCGCAAAGTCCAGCCGGTACATCCACGCGCTCCCACCACCGCGCAGATGCGCCTCCGCCACACGCACCGACGGCACCAAATACTCCTCCGCAGTCAGCGCACGAATTCGCAGCCGCTCATCACTCATCTCCGGGTATAGCGCTTTGTACTTCGCATACACCGCCTGAAACTGTGCCAGCGGCACGTTCCCTAGATCGGCACCCGTCGCATCATGCTGCGGATGTGGCCCTACGAACAGCGCGCTCTCGTCGCGATTGGTTCCGATCAGCAGCCGCTTTCCGCGCGTCGATCCTCCAGCAATCGTCTCTACCGGAAGCTTCGGAAGCAACGCGCCTTCGACCTCGACACGCAGTGGAAAGTGCTGTGGCCAGCTATCGATAAAGCGCGTCTGTGCCGCAATCAACTCCGTCGCCGGAGCCATCTTCAAGCCAGCGGCCCCGCGCTCGCCCCATATTTCGCCGAATCCCTTCGCCACCGCCGCAGCATTGGCCGCGGAACCCACGCGCTCTGCGCCGCCGCTCTCCGAGATCATTTGATGAAACAGATCCTTAGCCTCCGGCACTCCCATAAGGATGTCAGTAAGCTTGGCGCCCGCTGACTCGCCTCCCAGCGTCACCCGCTTGGGGTCTCCACCAAACGCGGCAACGTTCTCCTGCACCCACTTGAGCGCCAGGATCAGATCGCGTATCGCATTGTTCCCCGAACCCGTATACTCCGCCCCCAGCAGCGGCTCCATCTCCAGGAACCCCAACACTCCCAGCCGGTAAGCGACCGTGATGCAGACGATCCCCGCGAGTGCGAAATCGGTGCCCTCGAAGATCGGCGCAAAAGAGGTTCCGCCGGTAAAGCCGCCGCCATGGATCCACACATAAACCGGCATCCCTGTACCGGGCTTCGCGGCTGCACTCTCCCGAGCCCACACATTCAGGTACAGGCAGTCCTCGCTCTTGTTGATCGTCGGATCATCCGGCTGCATGGCAGCAGCAGCAAACCGGGTGGCATCACACTCGCCCATCCACTGTGCCTTCTTCACCGGAGGTCGAAAGCGCAACGGCCCTACCGGCGGCTCCGCAAACGGGACGCCACGAAATACTCGTACTCCATTCAGGCTCTCGCCGCGCAGTGTGCCGTTCGGTGTTCTCACCACACACGGCTCCGGCGTACTCTGTGCAAACAGCCTGCGCCCCTGCAGCGCCAACGCTGTCATTGCGCTCTTTGCGAGAAATCCTCTGCGGTTCATGCCACGTTCGATCATCCGGTCATTTTAGGTCAGCCTCGGCAACTTCACGAGCCTCTGAGCACATGTAACACTCCTTTCATCTGCGCCAAACCCCATCCTGTGTTACAAATAACCATCGCATGAGCGCACTTCGCCAATCCGTCGCTGCTCTGCCCAGGCCTGCGTACACGTGTTGTTGTACAGGCCATAGCTGTCTGCGCTAAGCGCCCCTGCACCACCCTCTACAAAAATCCAAATAAAGAACTGCCGCGGGCCCCTCTTTATGCACCATGCCGTCCGTTAAGGAGCCATTTATGCCGGCTAACTCACGCCGCCTCTCGCCAGACACCTGGGCCGTTCTGCTTTCGCTCGGCCTCGCTCTCCTCATTCGCTTCGGCGTTCTCAAAGTCGTGCCCTGGTAGGTACCGGAGACCCTCATGTCCACACACACCCAAACCGTTCCCCAGATCGCGGACCAGACAGCCACGAAGACGGCGCCTGCATCCTCCACGAACCCGCTCGGCCTTATCCCCGGTCTGCTCCTGCTCATCGCCGTCGGCTATGGCGGCAAGTTCATCGAGCAGTTCATCGCCCGCTACGGCAAGGCCCATCACCTGGTGCTGCCCAACATTGAGTACGTCCTCTGGGCCATCCTGATCGGTCTGCTCATCTCCAACACCGTTGGAGTGCCTGCGCTCTTCCGCCGCGGTGTCGCCACCTACGAGTTCTGGCTCAAGACCGGCATCGTCCTGCTCGGAGCACGATTCATCCTCGGCGATATCGCCAAGCTCGGCGGCATCTCGCTCGCGCTTGTCTTCATCGAGATCGCCCTCGCCCTCACCTTCATGACCTTTCTGGGTAAGGGATTCAAGCTCTCGCCGAAGCTCGTCACGCTGCTCGCGGTCGGCAGCTCGGTCTGCGGAGTCTCCGCCATCATCGCCACCCAGGGCGCCATCGAGGCCGACGAAGAAGACTCCTCCTACGCCATCGCTGCCATCCTGGCGCTCGGAGCGATCTCGCTCTTCATCTTCCCCCTCGTCGGCCACGCGCTGCATCTCTCCGACCACGCCTATGGCGTCTGGACCGGCCTTGCCGTGGACAACACCGCTGAGACCGCCGCTGCCGGAGCCCTTTACTCCGACGCAGCCGGCAAGATCGCCGTTCTCACTAAGACCTGCCGCAATGCCCTCATCGGCTTTGTTGTCCTTGGCTATGCCATCTACTGGGCCTCCAAGGGTCAGGCGGCGCAGGTCCAGAACAAGGCCGCTTTCCTCTGGTCGAAGTTTCCCAAATTCGTCCTGGGCTTCCTGCTCATCTCTGTACTCGCCACAGTCGGCTTCTTCTCCAAGCCGCAGTTGCTGGCGGTCGGTAATCTCTCGCGCTGGGCCTTTCTGCTCACCTTCGCCGGCGTCGGTCTGCGCACCAGCTTCCGCGACCTCAGCAAGCAAGGCATCCGCCCGTTCCTGGTCGGAGCCATCGGAGAGGTCGTCATCGCACTCCTCACACTCGGCCTCGTCTTTGGGGCAGACCACCTCTTCCACTTGTAGCCTCTAACCCCGTCAACCCAGACATGCACAGCCACTGTTGCAAGAACGCAGGAGTGGGTTGGCGGGGTACCATCTACACTGGAAGCAGATGCCGTCCCCCGTTACATCCCGCCTTCAAGATCAGCTCGACACCATCACCGCGCAAACCCGCGATCTGGTCCAGCCTGAACGCCTCGCCGTTACCGACAATGCCGTGCAGGAGCTTCTCGCCACCGGCATCGAATCCCGCATCCTGCCTGTCGGCGCGCAGGCGCCTGAGTTCGCACTGCCTGACGCCATCAACGGCAAGATCATTCGCTCGTCCGACCTGCTCGCCGTCGGTCCGGTCATCGTCAACTTCTTCCGCGGCCGCTGGTGCCCCTACTGCATGACCGAGCTGGAAGCCTGGCAGAAGCTCTACCCTACCGTTCGAGAACGCGGTGCGCTGCTGATCGCTGTCTCGCCGCAGCTGCCCCGCCAGAACGACTTCACCGTTCAACAGCACGGCCTGACCTTCCCTATCCTGTCCGATGCCGAGGCTCAGCTCGCCGACCAATTCGGTATTACCTATACCGTTCCCGAAGTCATGCAGCGCCACTATCGCAGCATCCTGGTGAACATCCCCTTCGTCAACGGCGACCAAAGCTGGCGGTTGCCACTCCCCGCGACGTTTGTGATCTCGAGGAGCGGTCAAATCCTCTTCAGTGAAGCCCACGCCGACCACCGCGTCAGGCCTGACCCAATGGATGTGCTGGCTGCGTTGTAACCTCCATCTGCGACCGTGCCCGTCGTAATCTACAACACCGTCTGGCAGGCACAATCCATCGGATTGTGTGAAGATTTTCGCCTTCGGGATCACCGTCGTATCATGGGATTGTATGGGTTTTCCTATTAAAGTCTGCGTCATCTGCTCTGAAGAGTTCGAACTGAAGCCAGATAAGCCTGGCTACGCCAATCGCTGCCCGGAGTGCAGCGCCCCCGAATCGACTGACCCCACGTCAAAGCACCGCATGGACGCCACCGAACGCAAGACCATCGCTGAAGCAAACGAAGCTCGTCGGCAGGCGATGCGCAATCTTCTGTATCGCAAAGACAGCTAGCGGGTCGGGGCTGGAACCTTTCTGTTGTTTGTTTCTCGCCGTCATCCTGAGCCATCGGCAAAGGATCCCCGAATTTAGTGCTAATACCGAAGCACACGTGGCAACTCCCAATTCGGGGGTCCTTCAGCTGCGCTTCAGGATGACGACGAAAAACAGACAACAGCAAGCTGAGTCAGGGTTTACGCGACCGGCAACCCCTGGAAAGCCTTCATTCGGTCTCCCTGTACAAATCTCACCACCACATCTGCACACAACTTCGGCTCCCGCTGCATCAGCAGATGGGGTCCATCGACCACCACCGTCTCTTCGGGCTTGATACGCTGTGCCTCCGCCAGACAGTCCGGGCTCACCAGCTGATCCTGGGCCGCCTGCAGATACAGGATGGGCACAGCGACCTTTGCCAACCCTGCCCGCACGTCGCATGTCAGAACATCGCGAACACGCCCGGCCATTACCTCGGGCTCAACCCATGAAGCAGCCGCTTTCACCGCAGCCACCAACGCTCGAGGAGCATTCGGCCCCGCCAGAAGCATCTCCACGAAAAAACCAGGCAGCGGCAGCCAGAAGATGAACTGGGCCAACCCGAAGGCGAGCGTTCGACGCCACCCCTGCAGAGGGCTGGTGCAGAATCCCGCGCAAAGGACCAATCCCTTCAGATTTGGCGGATTCGTTGCCGCATACTGAATTGCAAGCGGGGTGGAAAAAGACTCGGCCACCAGACAAAACGGTTCCTCAGTCGAAGCCGCCGAAATCGCAGAGACTGCCCCTCGCACGAACTCCATCAACCCCGCGTACCGCAACCGGCGATCCCCCGGGTAGTGCGCCACCACGGTCTCAGACCCCTCTGGCAACGCCGCTACAAAATCCCGGAACAGCTCTCCGGTCCCATCCATGCCGGGCAACAACACGAGCTTCATCACTAGCGAATACCCGTCCTCTCAAACACCGCAATCCCCCTGGCTAGTTTCTTCTTGTCCCGAAACACCGCATACGTCATGCGACGCGAGTCCATCTCTTCCGCCACCATCAGCATCTCCCGAATCGCGACAATCCCCTGCCTGCTCGCAGTTCCCAAGATCGTGTGGCTATCGAAATGCGTATAAGCCATGGTATCTGCTAGCGGAGATCCACTCACCGCATCGTTCTCGCACGCGATCGTCTTCACCCGACTACGCGGTCCTGGTGTACTCGGCTTCGACAGGGCGGACGGGGACATCCACCTGCCTGTGAATGGATCTCGGACACCCATAGGAGTGTGATGATAGAAGTGAGTACCGGTTGCCTCGGGGCTGTCATAAAGATGACATACCCGAATGTTCTAATAGCGTCAGGAGAGATTTATATGAGTGAACAGATCGTTCCGCTGGCCCAGAGACCAGCCTGGAAAGCCCTACAGCAGCATGCCGAAACCGTGAAGACCCTCCAGCTTCGCCAGCTCTTCAAGGACGACCCCGCACGTGGGACACGCTTTACCGCCGAAGCCGAAGGCCTCTTCCTCGACTATTCAAAGAACCGCATTACCGCTGAGACCCTCAGCCTGCTCACGCAGCTTGCCGAGCAGTCCGGATTGAAGCAGCACATCGAGGCGATGTTTACCGGCGAGAAGATCAACATCACCGAGAACCGCGCCGTGCTGCACGTTGCCCTGCGCGCGCCGAAATCAGAGTCCATCAAGGTTGATGGCGAAGACGTTGTGCCCGAAGTTCACAAAGTGCTCGACAAGATGTCCGGCTTCTCCGACCGCGTCCGCTCAGGCGAGTGGAAGGGCCACACCGGCAAGCGTATTAAGAACGTTGTGAACATCGGAATCGGCGGCTCGGATCTCGGTCCGGTCATGGCCTATGAGGCGCTGAAGCACTACTCGCAGCGCGACCTCACCTTCCGCTTCGTCTCCAACGTCGACGGAACCGATTTTGCCGAAGCTGTGCGGGATCTCAACGCCGACGAGACGCTCTTCCTCGTCGCCTCCAAGACCTTCACCACGCTCGAGACGATGACCAACGCGCACTCCGCGCGCGACTGGACACTTGCTGCGCTAAAGGACGAGTCAGCCATCGCCAAGCATTTTGTCGCGATCTCCACTAATGCGAAGGAGGTTGCGAAGTTCGGCATCGACACCGAGAACATGTTCGGCTTCTGGGATTGGGTCGGCGGGCGCTACTCGATGGACTCCGCTATCGGCCTTTCCACCATGATCGCCATCGGCCCGGACAACTTCCGTGCCATGCTCGGCGGCTTCCATGCGATGGACGTTCACTTCCGCACGACACCCTTCGAAAAAAACCTCCCGGTGCTTCTCGGCCTTCTTACGGTCTGGTACACGGACTTCTTCGACGCGCAGACAGTGGCGATCCTGCCTTACGAGCAGTACCTCAAGCGCTTCCCTGCGTACCTGCAGCAGCTCACGATGGAGTCGAACGGCAAGCACGTTACGCTCTCGGGCGAACACGTCGGAACCGAGACCGGGCCGATCTACTGGGGCGAGCCTGGAACCAACGGGCAGCACTCCTTCTATCAGCTCATTCACCAGGGCACACGGCTGATTCCCTGCGACTTCATCGGCTTCTACAAGACGCTCAACCCGCTCGGCAGGCACCACGACATGCTGATGGCGAACGTCTTCGCGCAGGCAGAGGCGCTGGCTTTCGGCAAGACCGCCGAAGAGGTGAAGGCCGAAGGTGTCGCCGAAGCACTGGTGCCACATAAGGTTTTCGAGGGCAACCGTCCGTCGAATACGATCCTGGCCGACGTACTCACTCCTGAGGCGCTGGGCAAGCTGATCGCACTGTACGAGCACTCCGTCTTTACCCAGGGAACGATCTGGAGCATCGACTCGTTCGATCAGTGGGGCGTAGAGCTCGGCAAGGTGCTTGCACAGAAGATTATCGGCGAGCTCGAGAGCCCGACGGAGCCTGCGCTTGCACACGATACCTCAACGACAAATCTGATTCGCCGGTATAGAAGCAAGAAATAACTCTCGCTTCTTGAAATCAGTATCGAAGGGCATGGTTCAGACCATGCCCTTCTTTTTTGAATGGGGTGCATTCGACATAAATTCGCGAAAGCTGGGACAAAGCCGTACAGAAATCTAGAATTTACGTAAATATCTATTATTTATCTGTTCTTTTTGAAAAAATGACTAGCCGGTCATCTTGCGCTTTTCCACATCGTGCGTTTATCGTAGATACAGGACGGCAATCGCACCACCTTGGTTATGCGACCGTTTCCGGAGGTTTCCATGAACCCCACTCTTCCCGCGGTCGTGCCAGCAGCAGCAACCCCCGCTACGCTCCCCACTCCTACTCCTAAGGTCAAGGTCTCTCCTGCCACTGCGCTTGAGATCTATACCGGAGATCCAAACTTCATGGCCTCGCTGGCGCGCGGCCTCGTTGTGATCCAGGCCTTCACACCACAGACACCGCAGATGACGATCTCGCAGCTCAGCGTGCGCACCGGTCTTTCACGCGCGGCAGTAAGACGCTGCCTTTATACGCTAGTCAAGCTGGGCTTTGCCGGCTCCGATGAGACGCAGCGCTATTCGCTGCGTCCGAAGATGCTGACCCTGGCCAACACCTACACGGCCTCCAGCACCCTCGCCAACGCTGCGCAGCCCATCCTGGAGCGCATGTCTGCCCTGCTGCATGAGTCCTTCTCTGTGGCCACGCTCGATGGCGACGACATCGTATACATCGCACGCACCAGCGTCACCCGGGTCATGTCGGTCGACCTGCACATCGGATCGCGGCTGCCGGCGTTCTGTACCAGCATGGGCCGCGTTCTGCTGGCCTATCTTCCCCAGGACCAACTCGAACTATACCTCTCGCGTGCGACGTTCACCCAGTTCACACCGCGAACCATCACCTCGGCCGACAAGCTGCGGCTCGCCTTGCGGAATGTTCGACGTAATGGATATGCGCTGGTGGATCAGGAGCTGGAGATCGGTCTGCGTTCCCTGGCGGTGCCGGTACAGGCGCCCAATGGACGCGTCGTTGCTACCGTCAATCTGAGCGGCCATGCACCTCGCATGCCGATGCTTGAGATGCAGACCCGCTTCCTCTCCCACCTTCGCGGAGCAGCGGCGGAACTGAGCGTCTTTCTGCGCTGACCGGTTCCTTCGCATACAGGGAGTCATATACAGCATTCCATTTTTCCACAGAAAGACCGGCTTCCGCCGGGTTTCCGTGGTGCGCGCAAACGCGGTACCGCCACAAGTAGTTGCAAACAAAACACATACGAAGGCCATGTAATCTTATTTGAGGGTTACGCGTCAAAGACATAGCAGGATGGGCTCATAGGTTTTCGATGAGAAACCATATCCCTCTGCTATAGCTTGATGACGTTAACCTGTGAAGTTCGGGCGCACGCGTTCTATCCCGCAAGCGGACTTACAGGTAGAATCAAACCCACCAACCCTTGGACTACATGAATCTGGCACTCGAGCTTCACGAAGCCGCGATCCACTTGCCTCAGGCCGCCGTCGATCAACGGGCAGGGCATAGAGCCGCCGAACCAGCAGTAGCGTATTGCCTGCTGGTCGTTCTGCTACCCCTACTGTCGATTCCGGCGTTTATCTGTCTCGGCAAATCGGACTTTTTTCTTCATCATGGAGCCAGCGTCTGGGTCCAGTCGAACGACGCCATCTTTGATATTCAGGACCGCAACTGCGACGTGCTGGTCTATGGAGACTCCACTGCGATGACAGGCATCAATCCCGAGGTGGTGGACCGGCAGACTGGTTTCAAGACCTGCAACATCTCTGTGACCAACGCCGTACTAGCCGTCACCGGCAACCTCACTCTCGACCACTATCTGCAACGGAACATTCACCCCAAGATGCTGATCGTGCAGCTTTCGCCGGACGACTTCCAGCAGGAAAACCGTGTCTGGAAACACACCATCTATGCCGAGGGTCTGCTGGAACTGCTGCGCCATGGATCGCCGGAAGAAAGCCGTCGTGTCCTTTTGACTCACCCCCATGAAGCCATTGCGTTTGCCGGCTATGCCGCAGGCTTCACAGCGTATTACGCACTCAAAGACGTTTGGTTCCATACAACGCGTCTTCGCGCAGAAGAAGATCAGATTCGGGTGCGCAACGGCTTCTTCACCCCGCCATCACCAGCCCGCACCCATTGCGAAGCTGCCACGAAGCTCACCGACGGCTCAAGCGGCGCCTTCCCCCGTGCGCTTGCGGATGATTATCGCAAGAGCTACTCAAACCGCAGCGCTATTGTTCTGGTCGACGTAGCGCCCATCCCCTCCTGCGACGACAACCTCGAAGCCTACTCGTCGGAGTTGCAGGGTGTCACAAGCAATTCCCTGCAGTCGTTGCCCATCGGTCTCTTCAATGACGGACGTCACTACACAGCCTTCGGATCACAGATCGTCAGCACCTTAGTGGCGCGCCAGGTGAATGAGGTCGCCCAGAAAAATCCGTATATCGACGATCGAGACTTCGGGCCGCATTACAACGTAGCCGTGCTTCGTGCAGTCTCACTGCAGCGTTAGTGCAGTATCGAACCTTTTCGACGTACACGCCTGTTGTGCGGGGGCGGCAAGAGTTTTGAGGTTGAAATAGTTCGGTCCGTATCGACAGATAGAACTCTTCGGAGTCCTTCGGCTGCGTAGCTCGCAAAGTGCGCGAGCTACTTCGCTCAGGATGACGGTTTCGGGGTGATACCAAAAACAAAACATCCCGGGTACCACTACTTTTATAACGCTCTAGTTTTTGAGTGGGGCGACAAGCCCCTACTTTGATAACTGCATCATTCCTTCACGCTACGTCAAACGATGCTCTTCAACTCTTTCAAATTCATCTTCTGCTTTCTTCCCATCACCATGGTGGGCTTCCATCTACTCGGGCGTCTCGGACGACGGCCGGTGATTGCCTGGCTAGCCCTGTGCTCCATCGTCTTCTATGCGGTCTTCAAGCCGGTCTTCGTCTTTTTCCTGCTCGGTTCTATCGTCGTCAATTATCTGGTTTCCATCGCCATCTCCTCCAGCCAGGAAGGAAGCTCGCGCCGACGCCAAATTCTGGCCCTGGGCGTAGCGCTCAACCTGCTCGCGCTCTTCTATTTCAAATATCTGTACAAGACGCTGCTGCTGATTCACAGCCTGCACCTGCCTGCGCCAGCAGCGCACCCGATACTTTTGCCGCTCGGCATCTCCTTTTTCACCTTTACGCAGATCTCCTACCTGGTTGATCTCGCGCAAGGACAGGCTGAGCGTCAGGACCTCCTCAGCTATGTCCTGTTCGTCACCTTCTTCCCTCACCTCATCATCGGGCCGATCCTCCACCACAAAGAGATGATGCCGCAGTTCGCAGTGGGCCGACGCTTTCGGCTGGTACCCGCGGACGTGTCTCTGGGAATCACGTGGTTTCTATTTGGTCTGGGCAAGAAAGTACTGATCGCGGACAAGCTCTCCGCGCAGGCCGACATCGCGTTTGCTCACGCAGGCTCGCAGACAGCAGCCTCTGCCTGGGTCGGCCTAATCCTCTACACGATGCAGCTCTACTTCGATTTTTCGGGCTACTCGGATATGGCGCTCGGCCTGGCGCGCATCTTTTCGATACGCTTCCCACTCAACTTCGACTCTCCCTACAAGGCCACCAGCGTGACCGAATACTGGCAGCGCTGGCACATGACGCTCACCCGTTACGTCACACTCTATCTCTACAATCCCATCCTGCTGGGTGTGCAGCGCCGACGCCTCGCATCCGGAAAGAAGATCTCCCGCAAATCCCTGGCGACCGCAGGCGGCTTCACCGCCATGGTTGCCTATCCGACGATCATTACCATGCTGCTCACCGGCCTGTGGCATGGCGCAGGCCTGCAGTTCCTCATCTTCGGCCTGCTGCACGGGATCTATCTGACGGCCAACCAGGCATGGCGGCACTTCCGGCAACGGCAGAAGGGTGTTGTGGAAGAGCCTCCAACCGGTCTTTGGTGCATGGCGCTCCGCATCAGCGTCTACCTGCAAGTTTCCTTCGCGATTATCTTCTTCCGCGCGGATTCTCTGCATGCTGCCTTTGCCATGTTGCGCGACCTCTGCGGCCGCAACGGTCATGGACATATGAACTCTTTTCTGGACGGAGCTCTTGGCCTCGCACTCTTCCCTGTCGTTTGGTTCATGCCCAACACCCAAGAGATTCTCGGAGAGGAAACATCAACCGCTGCGGCGCCCAGCAGCTTTCTGCCGCGTCTGCGCTGGTCGCCGAATCTGGGTTGGGGCATCGTGATGGCGGTGCTCTTCTTTGCCATCCTCGCCAACCTCGACCAGACGAGCTCGTTCCTTTACTTCCAGTTCTGAGTGTGTGATTGTTTTCGGAGTGGCAGGAACAAAGATAGCCGCGAGAACAGGACTTCATCCCATCATGATCAAGTGTGCTCGCCCAAAACTGCCCTTCCTCAAAACGCTCTTGCTGCTCGCAGCTTCATCGCTGACTATCACGTCATTCGCCCAGACTTCTACAACACCGCCGCCAGTTAATGCCGCTCCTGTCACTGCAGTGCGCCCGGTCTTCGAAGCGGCTACGGTCAAGCTAAATAAGTCCGGCAGTTCAGGCTCCCATTCCAGTTTTGCCCCGGGACGTTTCACCTTCACGAATGTTTTGCTGAAAAATTTCATGCACTATAGCGCCTACGGAGTACCGGAACCCCGGATTTTGGGTGGCCCAAAGTGGCTCGACTCAGAACGATTCGACATTGAGGCCAAGGTTGATAGTTCGGTCATCGATCAGATGCGCACGCTTAGCCCCGAGCAGGGCAAGCTTCAAAGGCAGGCGATGTTTCAGCAGCTTCTAGCTGACCGTTTCAAGCTGGCCGTTCATTGGGAGACAAGAGAGCTTCCTGTATATGCACTGGTGGTCGCAAAGAACGGTCCCAAACTGCATGTGTCGACAAAGTCTGACGACGGCACGTCAGCGGGCCCCGGCCTGTTTACTGCCGACGGCATTACTCTCACGGAGATGGCTCAATCCCTGACACAGGAGTTAGCTACGGAGCTGGGCCGTGTCGTTATCGATAAAACCGGAATCGCCGGAAGATATGACGTCACGCTTAAATGGACGCCAGATACCAGTGGAGCTCCGGCGGACAATGGGACAGAGAACAGCTCTAACCCCTCCATCTTTACTGCGATGCAGGAGCAGCTTGGACTAAAGCTGGAATCTGCAAAGGGTCCCGTACAAGTGCTCGTTATCGATCATGTTGAGATGCCTTCGGAAAATTAAAGCCATTTTGCCGATAGCGTGATGTAGTTCTTTTCTACCTTTCCCATACATTGTCATCTCGACCGGAGGCGGCGCTTTTGCCGCCGTAGCGGAGAGACCTGCATGTTGCAGAGCGCGATGCAAATGTTTGTGGCGCGCTTTGCGTCAAGACCTGCAGTTTGCCCATGCAGGCACTGTCGCTTGCGCCGACAACCTGCAGGTCTCTCCACTCCGCATGACGATAAAACCATCATGCTACGGTCGAGATGACAGTTTTGTGGGTGGCATAGGCGAAAAACGGGAGACAGCAGGTTCCTCCCCTTCGGCTTCGCTCAGGGTCGGAATGACAACCAGAAAAGCGAAAGCGACATACCTCTACCTACAACCCAAGTACCGCAGGCCATTCCGACGCGTGATCGACAAGGGCGTCAGGCTGTGCGCCTGCCAGAGCATGAGGTGATAAGCCGAAAGCGCAGCCGAGGGTACGAGCGCCGCAACTGCGGCCCGTGAGCACATCGACATCCGTGTCTCCGATCATGACCACCTCATCTGCCTGTAGCGGACGTTCGGAACGTTCCGCGAAAATCGCGTTGGCTTCAGCGATGAGGGTCAGCAGTCCTTGCGGGTCGGGCTTCTTGGTGGGAAAGGAGTCGCCACCGTAGTTCTGGAAGAAGAACGGGGCAAGTTCCAACTGCGTGCAGATGTCGAGCGAAGGACCGACCGGCTTGTTGGTCAGCACCGCCATAAGAATGTGCGGATGGCGGCTGCGAATGTGCTCGAGCGATGCCAGCACGCCCTCATAGACGAGGGTGTTGTCGAGCTTATGCACGCGATAGTAGCGAATAAAGAAATCAAGCGCTTCGCGCAGAACACTCTCATCATGGATACTGGCGTCGAGGTCGCCGGGATCGCCCAATGCGCGGCGAACCAGCATCGCCGCGCCATCACCGATATAGCTTGCAATCACCGGATTCGGCAGCGGCGGCTTGCCAAGATGCTCGAGCATTGCATTGACCGAGTTGCAAAGGTCAAGAGAAGAGTTGATCAGGGTACCGTCGAGATCGAAGACCAGCAAACGTGGAACAGACATGTGCCTAGTTTAGGTCAGAGCATTTTCACAGTCACTGCGACGTCGCAAAGATCGTTTGCGTGGTTTTTCCTGGGGAAAACCACGCAAACGACCTTCGCTCCACCCTACACCCACGGTGAAAATACTTTAGCGCGGTGCGACTTCGATATCGCCAGAGCCGGTGTGAATCTCCAGAGGGTCACCGCCACCATTGATGGATGCAGTGAGATGGTGCCGGGACTTGTCATCCTGCTTTGGAGCTCCCGGGAAATTCACACGGATGTCACCCGAGCCGGTTGCGGCCTGCAGGTTGAAGTGCGAATCCTGATTCAGATGCAGACGTACCGAGCCTGAACCGGTATTCACGTTGGAAGAACTCGCAAGCCGCCCATTGGCTTCAATATCGCCAGAGCCGGTACGAAGAGTAAGTGCACCGTTGAATTCATGGATATGAACGTTCCCCGAGCCGGTCTTGGCCTTCACATCGCCGGCAGCATCCTGCTGTAGTTCAATGTCTCCCGAACCGGTTTGAAGTTCAGCCGGGCCATGAATACCGTGAGCGCGTACATCCCCGGATCCGGTTGCCGCCGCAAGGTAGCGGCCGACATCGGCAACTTCTATATTGCCTGACCCGCTATGCAAATTGAGCGCGGCTGAGGATGGAACGGATAGCTCATAGTCGATGGAGATGTTGTTGAGCAGGCTGCGGTCGTTCGTCTCGCCGATGCGGATCTGATTCCCGTTCTGCACGATCGGCGGATTGTCTATGATGCGCTGCTCGCGTGACTTGACATCGCCGAAGGAGCTCCAACTGGCATGAACGTGGCCCTTTACATGAATCTGGTTGTCACTCGATGGAGAGATCCTGATGTCCCCTGCTCCAGTAGAGACATAGACGTCGGCCTGCGACGAGACACTGAGTGTGCGTTCAAAGGTGTTGTCCGCATAGGCCGCTGCGGCGACTGCCAGGAGCGTTGAGGCTGCGAGAAGTTGAAGTTTCATGATGGCGGCTCCTTGATGAATCGAAGATGAATCAAAAGTGTTCAGCAATAAATTACTAGAACAGGATTGAGGTAAAAATTACTAAAACGAGATTGAGACACATTAAGACGTTTGTTGCAGGACAACCACATCACCCGATTTCAAGCCGGAAGTAATTTCGATGCGGCTTCCATTGGAAAGGCCTACTTTGATCGGAACGATGCGGTGCCCGTCTTTGCCGTGCGCATCGGGTACCCAGACAGTTGCATTGCGATCCTTATCGTAGAGGACGGCTTGTTCGGGTACAGTGAGTACATTTTTGTGTTCCTCGAGCACGATTTCTGCGTTGGCGGTCATATTCGCTTTCAGCTCGCCACCGGGGTTCTCGATCGATATCTGCACTTCGAAGGTCGTGACATTGTCCTTCTCCACGCCGAGTGGAGCGATCTTCGTTACTTTGCCCTGAAACGTTTTGTCGCGGAAGCTCTGGACTTTGATCCGGGCGGCTTGCCCGAGATACACCTTGCCGATATCGGACTCGTCTACCTTGCCCTTGACGTAGACCTCATGGATGTCGCCGAGCGTCATGACCAGCGTGGCAGTGCTGCCCAATACCAGGATGGAGCTGACTGCATCGCCCATCTGCACATCGCGGGAGAGCACGACACCGTCGATGGGAGAGGTGATGGTGGTGTAGCTGAGTTGCTCTTCGAGCTGCTTGAGCGAGGCCTCAGCCGCGGCAACCTGGGCCTGAGCCTGGCGTTGCTTGGCGCTGTCGACGATGATCTGTGAGACGGCGCGGTCGCGCGTATTCGCAGCGGCCCGATATTGCTGCTCGGCGGTGTCGAGAGCCTGTTGCGAGACGACGCCATCCTTCTGCATGGCGAGAGAGCGCTTATACGTGTGCTCCAGCATGGGAAGGTCTGGAGCCTCAGCCGCAACCTTGTCATATTCGACCGCAGCACTGGCAGAGCGCGCATTGGCCTCTGCACCGTCCAACCCTGCCTTCTGCGCGGCGACCTGGTCGAGGATCTCCTGCTGGTCAAGCTGTGCCAGCACCTGGCCGGTGCGGACGGTCTGGTTGATGTCCGTGTCGAGCTTCGTGACGATGCCGCTGGCCTTGGATTTGACCTCGACCTCGGTAATAGGCTGCACCTTGCCGGTAGCTACCACCGAACGCGCAACATCCCCCAGCTCCGCCTCGCCGAGCTGCGAAGGATCCAGCGGCGAGGAACTACCCAGCGTCTTGGCGGCGACAACGCCGCCAGTGACCAGAACGATGGCAATGACGCCAAGTACGATCCAAAGTCTTCTGCGAGATTTGCGTGACGAGTTCAACGTATCCCCCCAAGCTTTCGAGTGCTCGATGAGACAGGATACGCAGAGATGTATACATTGGTTCCGCGAGTTGAGGAAAGAGGTGGACGCAGAGGCCTGGCAGCCCCTGAGCGCCAACGGCGCGTCCTATACCAGTGGGGGGTGCTCATCTTCTTTCATCCCCGCGCTCACAAATCCGTCATTCTGAGCGCAGTGACTCGCGTACTTTGCGAGGCGCGGAGTCGAAGAACCCCGAAACATTCTGCCTCACCGAGGCTGCTGGCCCCTTTTCAACCAGAATGCTTGCCTCTTCGCCCCAGCGGTCGTGGGAGAAAAGGTTCAAAGTGTATCGGCAACCGAGAAACTTTCGGGGTTCTTCGACTGCGCAGCTCGCAAAGTACGCGAGCTACTGCGCTCAGAATGAAGAGTTTGCGGGGGAATAAACAACAAAGACTTTAGCTCTATCTTCGACTTTAGCTCTATCTTCGTGATCCCGCGTTTGCATCACGGAAAGGTGTAAGAAAGTGTAAAAAAGAGGTCTAGGCATACTTCCGCAGCACTCCCAATACCTTGCCCTGGATGCTCACATTGGAGGCCGGAGCATAAATTGGGGCCATCTCCGTATTGGAGGGCTGGAGCCGGATGAGATTGCCCTCCCGGTAAAAGCGCTTGAGCGTGGCGTCGGCGCCATCGATCAGGGCGACGATGATCTCCCCCTCACGTGCGGTACGGGTCCTCTCGACCAGCACGTAGTCTCCAGAGACGATATGTTCATCGCGCATGGAATCCCCGCGAACCTCCAGGGCATAGACCTCGCGGTTGCCGATAATATCGCCCAGCGAGATCGATTCGGCGGTCTCGATGGCCTCGACCGGCTTGCCCGCTGCAATGCGGCCCAGCAGAGGAAGGCGGTCGAAGCCCTTCTTCGCCGAGCGCTGCGGCAGAACATCGATGGATCGGCTTCGGTTATGGGCGCGCTGGAGTAAGCCTTTGTTCTGCAGGTTGGTGACGTGTTTATGCACCGTGGCCAGTGAATTCAGGCCGAGGCCTGAAGCGATCTCCTCGTACGAAGGAGAGTAGCCGTTCCTGGTGGTAAAACTCGAAAGAAAGTCGATGACTTCTTTTTGCCGCCGCGTAATCGCCATGCGGACATTCTAGCGAATAAAAAGCGAATTGCAAGTGGGGGAATACGATTTGTCATCAAAAGGCACTTTTTCTCCCCAAAATGAACCCTGCAATAAATCATCGATGTCTCTACTAATCCCTGAGGAAAACGATGGAGCGTTTCACAGGTATTCTGCGTCTGATGCAATGAAGGAGAGCAACAGAATGAGCGAGTGGGTGAATTTGAAAGCAGCCGATGGACATGAACTTTCGGCCTATGTGGCAAAGCCTGAAGGGGAACCAATCGGCGCGCTGGTGGTGCTACAGGAGATCTTCGGAGTGAACCCGTCGATCCAACACGTTGCAGACAGCTATGCGAAGGAGGGCTTCCTGGCGATCGCGCCGGCGATCTTCGATCGTTTCGAACGTGGGCTCGAACTGACCTACGGAGAGGACGACATGAAGAGGGCCTTCGAGCTCTATGCAAAGCTCAATCCTGAGGTACAGCTCCTGGATGTCGCCGCAGCGTTCAAACATGTAAAGGCTGCAGGGAAAAAAGTTGGAGTCCTTGGGTTCTGCTACGGAGGCTTATTGACCTGGCTGAGCACAACTCGCGCCAAAGCCCTCCAGATACAGCCGGATGCGGGCGTTGGTTACTACGCGGGCGGCATCGGGAAAGTGGCCGACGAAGAGCCTGTCTGCCCTGTAACACTGCACTTTGGTGCAGACGACGACCACATCGGCAGCGACCAGGTGGATGCTGTACGGAACGCCCATCCCGAAGTGGAGATCTTCCTCTATGAGGGTGTCGGCCACGCCTTCGCCAATCCAGATCGCCCCAGCTATAAAGCCGCGGCAGCAAAACTGGCCGACGAACGCTCACTGGCATTCCTCAAGAAGCACCTTGGGTAAAGCAGAAGATAGAGCGTAGAGGATAGAGACGGCGCGGCCAAAAGGCAGCCGTCTCTATTCCTTTTAAAGGCGACCGCAAGAAGATAAACCAAGCGAATACATCTGGTTTGGGCAGAAGAGAGAGACCCAATTTCGCAATCTCCATCCTCTACGCTCTATTCTCTGCACTCTGCCTTTAATTAGCGTGCTATTCTTAATTGGACACTGAGAGAAGTGGACTAGAGCACAGAGAATCAGGAGTACGTTACAGCCGTGTTGGCACCCGCAAAGAAGACTGACATCATCACTAAATTCCGCACGCACGATTCGGACACTGGAAGTCCGGAAGTGCAGATTGCGATCCTCAGCGAGCGTATCGGTGAGCTGACCGAGCACTTCAAAACCCACAAGAAGGATCATGGTTCCCGCCGCGGTCTGCTGATGCTTGTGAGCAAGCGCCGCCGCCTTCTGGATTACCTGAAGAAGACGGATCCGGATCGCTATCGCGACGTTATCGGCAAGCTGGGTATCCGCAAGTAGCTTGCACGTATCCCATCGAGGGCTGCCGCAGCACAACTGTGCTGCGCAGGCTTCAGGAGTGTAGGAGAGTATTGAGTTCGCCAAGCGCCATGGATTGGATGGGAGCCCCTTCGAGCGTTCCCGTTCCCGCTGCCCTTCGCAGCGTTACCCAACGCTTGCCGCTTATGCTGCCGGTTTTCTGCACCCTCAACCCACCAAATTTTTATAATCCGTACCAAGGAGCCCCGCCCGAAGCTACTTCGGCGGGGCTTTCGTTTTAGCCCCCGCTCCTCGAGCGTGAAGGCGAACGTTTAAAAGCTTAGAGACAAAAGAAGAGAAGAAGAGGAATGTACATGAAACAGGACGTTACAGTTGAGCTTGCCGGTGGCAAGCACATTAAGTTTGAGACGGGACGGATCGCCAAACAGGCCTCCGGCGCCGCTTTCACGACCAGCGGCGACAACGCCGTTCTGGCAACAGCAGTCGCCTCCCCCGACCCAAAGGAAGGGATTGACTTCTTCCCTCTTACCGTTGAATACAGAGAGTTTACCTATGCAGGCGGGCGCATCCCCGGTGGCTTCATCAAGCGCGAGGGCCGGCCTTCCGAGAAGGAGATCCTGACCAGCCGCCAGATCGATCGCCCGATTCGCCCCTTGTTTCCGGAGGCCTTCCGGAACGAGACACAGGTCGTTGCCTTCGTGTACTCGGCCGACAAGGAAAACGATCCGGACGTACTCGGCATCAACGGCGCAAGCTGCGCTCTGGCACTCTCTGATATTCCCTTCCACGGCCCCGTGGGCGCGGTGCGAATCGGTTATATCGACGAGCAGTATGTCGTAAACCCGACCTACACCGAGCGTCTCACCAGCAAGTTGAACATCATGGTCGTCGGCACCAAGGACGGCATCGTGATGGTCGAGTCGGGCGCGAAGGAGATTCCCGAAGAGGTCGTCGTCGGGGCTATTGAGTTTGCTCACGAAGAGATCAAGAAGATTGTCGCCGGCATCGAAGACCTGGTCAGCCGCGCCGGCAAGACCAAGCGCACCGTGGCTGCGCTCGAGAGCGACACCGCCTACGCGGCCGGCCTCAAAGCCAAGGTCGGCGAGCGCCTTGCAGATGCTCTGAACACCAAGAAATATCCGAAGTTCGAGAGCTACGCCAAGGTCAAGGAGATCAAGGACGAGCTGAAGAAGGAGCTTCCCGAGGGTGAGCCGGATGCAGCGAAGAAACTCGGCAAGTACTTCGAGGGACTGCGCGAGACTATCTTCCGCGAGCAGGTGCTGAACGACCGCATCCGCCCCGATCACCGCGCCTTCGACGAGATCCGTGCGATCTCCATCGAAACCGGTGTCCTTCCCCGCGTACATGGTTCCGCATTGTTCACTCGCGGCGAAACCCAGGCACTGGTCTCTGCGACGCTCGGCACCACAGACGACGCACAGCGCATGGAGAGCTACGAAGGCGAGCAGAAGCGAAAGTTCATGTTGCACTACAACTTTCCGCCGTTCTCGGTAGGTGAAGTTGGACGTATGACCGGTGTTGGCCGTCGCGAGATTGGCCACGGCGCCCTTGCATGGCGCGCCATCGAAGCGGTGCTTCCGGGTGAAGACGAGTCCCCCTACACGCTGCGCGTGGTCTCGGACATCCTCGAATCGAACGGTTCGTCGTCCATGGCAACGGTCTGCGGCGCTTCCCTCTCCCTGATGCAAGCCGGTATTCCGCTCAAGGGTTCAGTGGCAGGCGTTGCGATGGGCCTGGTGAAGGAGGGCGACAAGTACGCCATCCTGACCGACATTGCCGGTGCCGAAGATCACTATGGCGACATGGACTTCAAGGTTGCCGGCACACGCAATGGCATCACCGCCCTGCAGATGGACATCAAGATCATGGGCATCACCACCCAGATCATGCGTGAGGCTCTTGAACAGGCTCGCCGCGGACGGTTGTTCCTCCTCGATACGATGGACGCTGTCATCTCGAAGGCCAACGAAGAGAAGAGCGCCTTTGCACCGCGCATTCACACCATCCAGATCCCGACCGACAAGATCCGCGACCTCATCGGACCTGGCGGCAAGGTCATCCGCGGTATCGTGGACGCGACCGGCGTCAAGATCGATGTGGACGATACGGGCCGCGTCAATGTGGCCTCGTCGGATGCCGAGGGACTCGCCAAGGCGATCCAGATGATCAGCGATATTACCGCTGTTCCTGAAGTCGGCAAGACGTACCTCGGCAAGGTCGTTCGTCTGGCGGAGTTCGGCGCGTTCGTCGAGATCTTCCCCGGAACCGATGGCTTGCTGCATGTCTCCGAGATCGCAGAGCATCGCGTGAAGGACGTGAAGGACGAACTTCGCGATGGCGATCAGGTGCTGGTGAAGGTGCTTTCGATCGACGGCAACCGTATCAAGCTCTCGCGCAAGGCCGTGCTCAAGGAGCAGCGCGCCAAGCTCGGCCTGCCTGACCCAGAACAGGAACAGCCCACGGGCGGTGACGAGCCGCGACGTGAGCGTGCACCACGCCCTGAGCGCGGTTCGCGCCCCGAGGCTCCTAAGCACGAGGACACCATCACCATCGAAGGCGGCGAGGATTTCGACGACGACGATGAGGATGAGGACTTCGAAGGCGATGAGGATGAGGGTGGCGAGGAGAACGGCGTCGAAGAGAACGGCGACGCTCCGGCCACACCACCGCAAAATGGCGCTCCGGCAGCCAACCGCCCCGCAGGCGCAGGCCAGAAGCGTCGCCGCCGTCGCGGCGGACGCCGGCCCGGTCAGGGTGGCGGCGCTCCGCAGGGTGGCAATAGCTAACCCGCAAGAGCAACGAATAAAAAACTATAGAAGCCGCGCCTCGTGCGCGGCTTCTATGTTTTCTGCAGTACAAGGGCCATCCCGAAATGACAGTTTCTTTGCTTTTGCTCTTGCTTCTGAGATAGGCCCGGGCTTTAGCCCGGACACTCAATACGCCACAAAATGGGCTTCAGCCCCTGGGACAAGCCTTTCGTGCAAACGGACATGCCTCCGGACAAGAAGGCATGTCCCAGGGGCTGAAGCCCGTTTCGTGGTTACCTTTTAATACCCGGGCTAAAGCCCGGGCCTATCTCAGAAACAAAAGCAAAACCGCAGCTTTTACAGGCTCAAAGCAAAAGAGATCTTATGGCAGAGAGAACCCAAACGAACTTGTGGCGTCAGTGGTGGCCGTTCGTTCTGCTTTGCCTCGCTGCCTCCAGCGAATGGCTGATCACCGACAACTGGCCCCAGGCTGGCTCGACCGTTGCCTCTGAGACGATTGCCTGCGGGCTGGCTGCAGGTATCAGTTTTGGTCTGGCACTTAGGAATCAAAGCAGGCGTCCGTCAGAGGCGTCCTTCTTCTCAGCCGCGCTGGGAGGGGCTTTGGTTCTTATGGGCCCAGCCCTCGGAATCCTTCTCCAGGTACCTTCGATCTCTCCTGCAAGTCTGGTTCTTGCACTGACGCTTACTCCGGTGGCGACTGCTGTTGCAGAGGGCCTCTCGACGGCAAGTCTCTGGCCGGGCCTTGCGGCTCTGGTCGGGCTACTGCTTGTGCTGCCGGAACCATCCTTTTCAAACCCACTGAATGATGTGGTTTTGCTGCTGGCACCTCTGCTGACGGGAGTTGGATGCGTCCTCTTCCGGCGTTCTGTTGCTCCCACGAGTGGCCCATGGAGTTCCGCTGCCGCTTTTGCCAGTGCAGGAGTTGTCTTCGGAATAGCTGCGGCGACTCAAGCCATACGGCAGCATGCTCTACCGGCTTTGGCGCCGGCTAGCATAGCGATCGACTTCGTCCTCGCGCTGCTCACTATCCTGGCCTTGCAAAGACTGACGGCCTCGCAGTACGCCGCACGATACATGCTCGTACCGCTGGCGATTCTGTTGCAGGGGCTTCTCCTGTTGCATTCGGTAATCACCGTGCGGAGTGCGGCCTGCAGTGTTTTACTGGCAGGTGCGGCGGTGTCTCTGCTGTTATCCAGAAGCGAGAAAAACAGCGCCGAACCACCAAAGATTATGACCGGCTAAAAAGCTCGGAGATTCGAGCCTACAGGGGTAAACTGCGGAACATGGCAGCATCGATGTACATCGTGGTCGAGGGTGAGGATCCCGGCTTCAATATCTTCGTAAACGGGCGTGCGCTGGCGCGGCATGAAAGTGCTGTTGAGCGCCTGGCACTTGAGCTTGGGGTACGTCCCCTGATCGAATTCTTCTCGGCGGACGAGAGTTCTATGGCGCTGTTGATCGAAGAAGGCGCGGGCAATCCGGATCTGCTGAAACGTCTGCCGCCGCCGCAGTGGTATCGCGGCGAGGATGGGCTGCCGACGGTCATGGCACTGATCCATTCACTGGAAGACGATCCTCAACAGCTCGGCACCGAAGGCGCTTCGGTGCTGGAAGAACTACGGGAGTATGAGATTGTCCTGCGCAAGACGGCAGAGCGTGGTCTGCGTTGGCATCTGGCGGTAAGCTGGCGTTAGTGCCTCGACTGGATCAAAAGCTGCTTTTGCTTTTGCATTTCTAGCTTGTCATTCCGAGTGAAGCGAGCGAACCTGCTTTCTCCCGTTCTTCGTTCTTACCTCCAGGAAATATGCAGGTGAATACCGAAAGAACATAATCAGTGCTGGCACACGCCATCTGTGGTGGCACAAGCAAAAAGCGGGAGAAAGCAGGTTCGCTCGCTAACGCTCGGAATGACAAACCAGAAAAGCAAAGATAAGTGCGAATGCATCCTTGCTGGGCTACTATTTCTTCCAGGCCCCAAGCAATCGCCGCAGCACGATCAGTTCGCCCGTATGGTACGAGTTGTGGTCTGCGATCAACAAGGCCTCGCGCAGTAGCGTCTGGCCGTCTCCCCAGGAAAAGGGTTCGGTCAGCGACTTCTCATCGGCTTCTTTGAGGATCTTTTCAAAGAGCTTGCGATCGGTGTGAATCTCGCGGATCGAATGCTCCCACGCAGCCTCACTGGGCGGAGCGGAATCCTTCGGCCAATAGTCATCCGGCCACTTTATCTCCCGATAGCCGCCTTCTTTGTTGTCAGTGAACTCGAGAATGTCACGCTGCGTAATGCGCAGATGCTCGACGATCTGCCATGCGGAGTACGGCAATCCCTCCGGGACTTCCCCGCGCAGCTTCGCAGGGAAATCTTTCACGGCGGCTTCAAAGGTGGCATGAGCATTGCCACCCTCGAGAAGCGCGAGCAGTTCCTTTATCAGGGTTCCCTTAAGGTCGGTTGCGGACTTCACATTGTGTGTCATGTCTCTATCGGATGCAGCTTGATGGAAAACTGTCGCACAAAGTAATCCTCAGCGAGTCTCCGGCTGCCATAGCCAGGCTGCGCCTCGAACTCCGCTGGAATCTCCGTGAATGGCCTGGACGATGGGCGTATCGACGCCTCCGCCGAAGGGGTAATCGCGCAACCGCTGCGCGACCCCTGCGTAGAGGCTCTCGATGTTGGAGAGGCCGCCTCCCAGCACGATCACATCCGGATCGAGGACGTCGATCACCATCGCGAGTCCGCGCGCCATGCGGTCTTCGAGTCGTTCAAAGGCGGCCAAAGCTACTGCATCTCCGGCCTCGGCGGCAGCAACAATCTCCTTGCCGCGAAGCTCTCGGCCGCTGCTGCGTGCAAAATCCTGCTCAAAGCCTGTGCCCGAGATCCAGGTCTCCAGGCATCCCGTTCGACCGCAGTAGCACTGCGGTCCGGGTACCTCGTCCCCCTGAGCCCAGGGCAACGGCATGTGTCCCCACTCTCCGGCGATGCCGTTCCTTCCCGCATGGACCCGCCCGTCGATGGCAACGCCGCCGCCGCACCCGGTACCGACGATCACGCCAAAGACGATGCGCACTCCGCGAGCAGCGCCATCAGTGGCCTCGCTGACGGCAAAACAATTCGCGTCATTCGCGCAGCGGACTTCACGGTCGAGCGCGAGGCTCAGATCGTGTTGAAACGGACGACCGTTGATCCAGGTCGAGTTGGCGTTCTTCACGAGACCGGTCGACGCAATGACCGTTCCCGGAATCCCTACGCCGACACTGCCGACCCGCTTGGTTGCCTGCTCCATATCGTGAACGAGTCCGGCGATCGTCGCGATCGTTGCGTCATAATCTCCACGCGGTGTTGCCACTCGAATGCGACGCAGTTCCTGCCCTTTTGCGTCCAGCGCTATTGCCTCTATCTTCGTCCCACCCAGATCAATTCCAATTCGCACGTCTTTTTATTCACTCCAGAAGTCTTATTAAGGGTATCGCGAGCGCGGGACTTTGGACTACATCCACCTGATATCAATTACGTTGCTGCCTATTTTTTTGTTCCAACCAGGCAAGAGAGCAGTCGAGAACACACGCCACTTCCCCTAATTCCGCGACAGGAAGCTCCGTGCTCCTCTGCTTCCTGACATCGAAGCATCAGAAAACAAACTGCACCTTCAAACTAACCCACTACCTTCCACCCTATTAGGGGTTTACAATTAGCGCGTCTTAAGCTAACTACTTTTGCAGCTACTTCAGTAGACGAGGAGAATACTATGCAGAACCCAACGAACCAGGGTGGCGAATGGGAACATGTACCCAGTAGTGATTTCAGCGCAGGAAGCGCTCCGGCCTCTAATGTCTACGCATCGTCGGGTTCCGGCTACCCACCGCCGAACGACCCGAACTACCCGCCTCCGCAAGGCGGAGGATATCCCCCTCCGCAGGGCGGTGGATACCCTCCTCCACCTCAGGGTGGTCCCCCGCAGGGTGACGGGCTATCTCCGACTGCGGCAGCAGCGATCGCCTACATCACCATCATTCCGGCGATCATCTTCCTCGTCGTGGACCCGTACAAACGCATGCCCCTTGTACGCTTCCACTCGCTGCAGTGCTTGTTCTTAGCAGCTGCCATCTTCGTCCTGGAGGTCATTTTCTTTATCTTCCGGCTTTTCATCCATATTCCATTTCTGGGTTGTGGCATTGCCTTAGCCGGGATGGTGATTTGGTTAGGTATCCTGGCGATCTGGATCCTATGCGTCTTCAAAGCCAGCAAGGGTGAATATTTCAAACTGCCTGTCATCGGGGACATGGCCCTCAAGATGAGCCAGCAGGTCTAATCTCAGTTATTTCCAGCAAGGCGAAGGGCGAGTCGAATTCGACTCGCCCTTCGCCTTGCACCTTTGAACTCTTCACTAGACCGCGTTCGGCAACAGAATGATTAGTTCGAAGACAGGATTCATAAACTCTTCCGGCGAGTAGACCGCAAAGTTGCGCGCGCGCGTAACTGCCTCCCACACGCCACCTGTGCGATCGATACTGAAGTACTGGTAGTTCAGTTTTACAGGCAGGGCTCGCGGCGGAGAGGGCACGTGCGTCAGCTTCAATCCCGGCAATGCCTGATTGATCAGCTGCTCGATATGCGTCGCGGAACAGGCCTTCAGCAGTTGCGGCGCTCGCGAGATGATCTCTTCCTTGCGGATGTCGGCGGCTATCGCGAGATAGAAACGGGAGTTCTCGAAGTAGCTGTCTTTGTCGATCGACGTTGCATAGATATTCGGCCGCAGGATCTTCAAGGGCAGAGAGATAAAGTTACTCGGAACTACCGTATCCAGCAGTTGTCGTATCTGCAGGTCGAGCGTCGCAAAGCACTCGCCGAGTGCTTCGTGGTCATAGCGAGGCAGATCGCGCGGCTCGATCTTCGTCGAAAACGCTGTCAGCGCACCAGCCAGCTCCAGTAACGACGTATACATATCCTCCGGATGCACCAGAGATTTCTCGAACAAGTGACGCAGCACGGGCAGGTGCGTGTTGATGGTATACAACAGCCAGAAGTTCGCGATGTCGGACGCACCAAAGTCCGCGAGCGACTGATTCTTCTGCCGCCGAGTTCCCGCAAGCTGACTGCTGCGCGCCACCAGCAGCTCTATCGTGCTGCGTAAAATGCCGTTCAGGAAATCGTTGCCACGGATATTGATGACCGGCGGCACATACGCGGGTGCAAGGCGATAGGTGCCGGCCTCAGTCTTTTCCACCCGGGCTATCGGCAGGAGAGTAGCCCCTTCAAGGTTATCCAGCTCGGAGAGCAGCTGCAGGTTCTTCCCTGCCAGCTGCACGGACTTCTCGCCGATGCCGGTGTTCTCATCGCGCAACATGCGTACCTGCGAGACAAAGCGCGTGCTCACCCCACCGCGTTGCAGCGAGACATTCATGCCGCCGAGCCGGTGCTGCGGAATGGAGAGGTAGAACATGCACGCCGAACGCCCGTCCTGAAAACACTCTTCGAGCGAGCGAGCTCCCGGCGCATGATCCGACCCTGGAATATCCAGCGGCAGTGCGTCCGGGAAGATGCCGACGGCGCTGCTAATCGACAGAGCTCCGCTGGCCAAGGCCTTCGGGTCGATCTGTAGCGACGAGAAGCCCCAGTAATACGAAGCGACCGATTCCAGGTGGAACCGGACCATCTCTTCGATGAATCTCTCCTGCGCCTGTAAGTGCTGCGGCGAAAGGAAAGTACCTTTTGACCAGATAACAGGCTGTAACTGCCGCATGGACAGCTCCTTAGTTTTTAGCGGGAACCATTGCCATGAGACTATAACCCCACTTACCCCCTACTGCAAAGCTAAATATATTCAGCCATATTGCGCATAACAAAGAAGTTGGCCAATTAATGTATTTTTATATTTTTTCGTTCAAACCTCGTTGACTTTGACCTACCCCCTGAGTAAGGTTCGTCGCAGGTTATCTATAGATTTTCGACAGCAGTGCATTGCGACTCTGCGATCTGCACTGGGATCTTCATCCAGCTCATCCGAGGGGGGAGGGACCAACTGCGCCTCGAAGATCGAAAAATAAGTTTCTCGTTCTCGGCTGTAACTATCACGTCACTGTTCGCACTATCAAAAACGAGGGTCGTCATGGCAAATGAAAGCACGCAACATAAACTCGATCGGGTTCGCTCACCGCGCGTCCACATTACCTACGATGTGGAGGTTGGTGACGCCATTGAGATGAAGGAACTGCCCTTTGTCATGGGCGTTCTTGGAGACCTCTCCGGCCAACCCGAGCAGCCGCTGGCGGCGCTCAAGGACCGTAAGTTCGTCGAGATCAACCCCGACAACTTCGACACGGTCCTTAAAGGCATGAAGCCGCACCTGGCCTATGCCGTAGATAACAAGCTCAGCGACGACCCCAGCGCCGGGCAGGTGAAAGTTAACCTGAACTTCGAGAGCATGGACGACTTCTCCCCCGCGAACGTCGCTAAACAGGTGAAACCGCTCAGCGATCTGCTGGAGCTGCGCGGCAAGCTCTCCGACCTGCGCGGCAGCCTGCAGGGAAACGACAAGCTCGACGAACTGCTGTTCGAATCCATGTCCAACACCGAGACGCGCAACAAGCTGCGTGAAGAACTGGGCGCGGATGCGGGAGGTGCTAAATGAGCGGAACCTTAAATCCACTGGCGACTGCCCAGCAAGCCGAAACAACGACCAGCGAAGCTACTTTGCTGGATCAGATCGTCTCCGAAGGCCGTTTTCGCGATGCAGCCTCTCTCGACCGTGGCCGCGATATGGTCAAGGAGTTCGTCAACCAGGTGCTGCAAGGCCAGATGACGCTCAGCCGCGACGCCGACGCCACGCTTTCGGCGCGCATCGCACAGATCGACAAGCTGATCTCGCTGCAACTCAACGAGGTGATCCACCACCCCTCCTTCCAGAAGCTCGAAGGGACGTGGCGCGGCATTAAGTACCTGATGGACCAGAGCGAAACCAACGCCATGCTCAAGATCAAGGTACTCAACACCTCCAAGAAGGACCTGCTCAAGGACCTGCAGCGTGCGCCCGAGTTCGACCAGAGTGCCCTATTCAAGAAGGTCTACGAGGAAGAGTTCGGTGTCTTCGGCGGCGCACCGTTCGCGGCCATCGTTGGTGACTATGAGTTCGGCAAGGGGCCGGAGGATCTGGAGCTGCTGGAGAAGATCGGCAATGTGGCCTCCGCGGCCCATGCTCCATTCCTCTCCGCAGCCGCACCCTCTCTCCTTAATATGGATGACTACTCGCAGCTTGGCAGCCCACGCGACATCGGCAAGATCTTCGACACCGCCGAGTATGCCAAGTGGAAGTCGTTCCGTGCCTCCGATGACTCGCGCTATGTGGCTCTTACCCTTCCCCATATCCTCATGCGCCAGCCCTATGGGCGAGACACCAAACAGATTGAGGAGTTCGACTTCGAAGAGGGTGTCGACGGCACCGACCACTCCAAGTACCTGTGGAGCAACGCAGCCTATGGCCTGGCCGCGCGACTCACCAACTCCTTCGCCAAGTACGGCTGGTGCGCAGCGATTCGCGGAGTAGAAGGCGGAGGTCTCGTCGAGGGGCTTCCTACCCACACCTTCAAGACCGACGAAGGCGATGTGGCGCTGAAGTGCCCAACGGAAGTCACCATCACGGATCGCCGTGAGAAAGAACTTGCCGATCAGGGCCTCGTTCCACTGGTGCATTGCAAGGGCACCGACTATGCGGCATTCTTCAGCATCCAGACGGCCAACAAGCCCAAGCTATTCGACAAGGATGCGGCAAACGCCAACGCTCGTCTCTCCGCTCAACTTCCTTACATTCTCGCGATGTCGCGTTTTGCGCACTATCTGAAAGCCATGATGCGCGACAAGATCGGCAGCTTCATGACTCGCGGGGACTGCGAAAAATTCCTCAACCAGTGGATCTCCAACTATGTCTGCACCGACGACAATGCCTCGCAGTCGGTCAAGGCACGGCTGCCACTGCGCGAGGCCTCGATTCAGGTTATGGAGGTCGCCGGCAAACCCGGAGCTTACCGTGCCGTCGCCTTCATGAAACCACACTTCCAGCTGGACGAGCTCTCGGTCTCTCTTCGTCTGGTAGCAGATCTGCCGGAGTCGGCACGGAAATAAACCACGGCTCGAAGCCGCCGGACGCGCACTCGAGAGAGCGCAGCCGGTAGCCTCCCCAACCGGAAACCAGGAGAACTTTCATGGCAACAGCAGATTATTTCCTCAAACTCGATGGCATTGAGGGCGAGTCCGTAGACCAGGCACACAAGAACGAAATTGAGCTTGATAGTTTTTCCTGGAGCGGACACCTGGCCGCGTCGAATACCGCGGGCGCTGGACTTGGCAAAGGCAAGGTTGTACCGCAAAGCCTGGACTGCGTCTCAAAACTGGCCAAGGATACCCCGAAGCTGGTCACCGCTCTTTGCAGCGGCACTCACATTGCCTCAGCCGTTCTCACGGCCCGTAAATCGGGTGGAGACGGAAAGCAGGTCGACTACGCCACGTGGAAGTTGACTGAGGTCGCCATCTCGAAGTTCGATATCGGTGCCGGTGAAGGCAGCATCCCCGTCGTCACCTTCGGTCTCTCTTTCGCCAAATTTGAGTGGTCGTATAAGGCGCAGGATGCCAAAGGCAACGTCTCCGTCGCAGCAACTGGCGGCTGGGACTTCAAGAGCAACGTCAAGGTCTAACTTGGAGCAGCCATGGATGCGCTTTCTCTCTACCGAGCCGGCCATCTGCGGCAGGCCATTACAGCGCTTGGTGACGAGCTGAAGAAATCTCCGCTCGACACTAAGCGCCGTACGTTTCTCTTCGAACTCCTCTGCTTCGCGGGCGAGTACGACCGCGCCGAAAAGCATCTCAACTTCCTTGCCGACTCCAGCAAAGAGGCCGCTGCCGGCACGCTTCTCTATCGCTCTGCCCTGCATGCAGAACGAACGCGCCGCGACATGTTCACGGCGAAGAGCTTCCCGCTCGATCGCGCCACAAAACCAGCGCTTCCCGGTACGCTGAACGGCACGCCCTTCGATGCTTTTGCCGACGCTGACCCGCGTATCGGTGCCAACCTCGAAGTCTTTATTGCGGGCAGCTATACATGGATTCCCTTCACCGGCATCGAGCAGGTTGAAGTTCAAAAACCTACGCGCCTGCGCGATCTTCTCTGGACGCCCGCAAAGGTTCGCACCACGCCAGACTTCCGTCTGCAGGATCTCGGCGAAGTTCTGCTGCCCGTCCTGGCACCACTCTCCTATCTGTCCGATGACGAGACGGTTGCGCTGGGACAAAGTACCCAATGGCTGGACGACACGGAGTACGGACAACTCCCGTTAGGCCAAAAGATCTTCGCCGTCGATAGCGATGATGTGTCGCTGCTTGAAATTCGCGATCTGACCTGGCCGGCGGTCGAGCTCTCTGCGCCGGAGGAGGCTCCACTTGCCCCTGCGTGACGATCTGCTCCTGCCCATCCCCGGGGAAAATCCCTCCGGTGCGTCGCTTCGATACGACAAAGTCTACGACCAGATCAAGGAAGCCCGCACCGAAGACGATAGTTCTATTCCCACAGGAGATTGGGGCCGCACGGCCAAGAAAGCCGATACCGCGCTCGTCATCAAACTCGCCGGAGAGGTCCTAGCAACCCGCAGCAAAGATCTGCAACTCGCAGCCTGGCTCGGCGAAGCGCATCTCAAGCGCGAAGGCTTTGCCCTGCTTACCCCAACCCTCTCGTTGCTGCGCGATCTGCAGGAGACCTTCTGGGACACCATCTACCCCGAACCCGATGAGGGTGACGTCAGCATCCGCACCGTTCCCGTGGAGTGGCTGGGCAATCGATTCGCCGCTCTCCTGCGTGAATTGGGACTGACGAAGTCAGGACTGAACTACTTCCAATACAAAGAATCGCGCGCTGTCGGATATGAGGCCGATGGCGAGGCCAGCGAGCAGAAACGTGAGATGCGCTCCGCCGCCATCAGTGATGGCAAACTTACTGCCGAAGAGTTCGACAGCGCCTTCAACGGCACACCCAAGAGTTTCTATGCGGACCTGGAAGCAACGCTCTCAGAGGCGCAGGAGAAACTCACTGCTCTCGAAGAGTTTCAGGATGAACGCTACGGCAACGACAGCCCGAACATGGCAAAGCTGCGCACCTCGATCGAGGAGGTGAAGCAGGTCGTTACCTCTCTATTGAACCGTAAGCGCGAGACAGAACCCGATGAAGCTTCCGACAACGAGGAGCTTGTCGAAGCAACCGAGGACTCGCAGCTCGAAACTCAAGACTCGGAACTCGAAGCACAATCCTCCTCCGCGCCCGCTAAAAAGAAAGCGCGTTCTGGTGCTGGCTTTGCCGAACCACAGAGCGTGGACGATGCGTACGCTGTCATCGCTGCCAGCGCACGCTACCTACGCACGGAGACACCAAGTTCGCCCACCCCCTACTTATTGGCGACTGCCGTGCGTTGGGGAGAGCTCCGACTCGCCGAATCGCCTTCTTACGACTTCATGGTCGCACCGCCAACCGAAGTTCGCCAGAACCTGAAGCGGCTTGCCAATGAAGAGTCGTGGGAGGAGTTACTCACTGAATCTCTAGCCGCGCTGGCTGGCCCCTGTGGCCGTGTCTGGCTCGATGTCCATCGCTACATCTGGCGCGCGGCTTCCTCCTACGGTTATTCAGCGATTGCTCAGGCGGTGGTAAGTTCGCTGCGCGCCATTCTGCGGGACTTCCCCGACATGCTGCAGTGGAGCCTGGATGACGATACTCCAACAGCCAATCCCGAGACACGCTCGTGGATTGAAAACGAGGTTCTGCTTCCGGAATCCGCGGCAGAGTCTTCTATGGACATGAATCACCACGAAGAAGAGGCCAGCACTTCTTCAGCGGCAGAAGCCACACCCAGCGTGTACGAGACCGCGATGGAGATGGTTCGCCACGGAAAGGCGCGTCAGGCCATCGACCTGCTCATGCGTGACTCCGCGCAACAGCCGTCCGGCCGGCTCCGTTTTCTTCGCCGCGTACAGGTCGCCCAACTCTGTCTCACCGCCGGACAGGATGTTGTGGCCTATCCCCTGCTCAAGAACCTGGCGGACGAGATTTCGACTCGCAACCTGGAGACATGGGAGTCCGGCGATATGCTCGCGCAACCTCTTTCACTGCTCTTGAAAGTTCTCGATGAAAAACAGCATACCGACATCGACCGCGACAAAATCTTCACGGTCCTCTGTCGCATCGACCCAACCGCTGCATTCGGTTCCCTGGGATAGGACATTTATGGACAACTTTTATTGCACCACCACAAAAACCGTCATCCTGAGCGAAGTAGTTCGCGCACTTTGCGAACTACGCAGTCGAAGGACCCCGAAAAACCTCACGGTGCCGATACTCTCAGCACCTTCTCAACCACAAGCTACTGAACCACAGCATCTTCGGATGGAAAGGTTCCAACGCTATAGGTAAGACAAAATTCTTCGGGGTCCTTCGACTCCGCGTCTCGCAAAGTACGCGAGACACTCCGCTCAGGATGACGTTTTTAGGGTGATTTAGAAAAAAGCAACGAACTTATATTTGATCGTTCCAGGTAGTTAGTCATGGCAAAAACGAAAAACGAATCCGTTGTCACACAGTCGCTCATGGAACGTCTCATTACCTCGGAGACGGACGACTGGACCACCTCGCGCGCGCAATCTTTGCGTATCTTTCGCGATGCGCTCAAGCGCGATGTCGAGTGGCTCCTGAACTCACGCCGCCCACCCATCGACGCTATCTCCGGCTATCCACTCGCCGCTGCCTCGGTCATCAACTACGGTCTTCCCGACATCAGCTCCATGGGGCTGAACTCCGCCTCCGACCAGCGCACGCTCATCTCCGCGGTGCAACAGTGCCTGCGCAACTACGAGCCGCGCATCACCGACGTTCGTGTCTATCTGGAGAGCTCTGAAGTCGTCAATCGCAGTCTGCGCTTTCGCATTGAAGGCATGATGATGGTCGATCCCGCGCCCGAGGAGATCAACTTCGACACAGTGTTGGAACTCAGTAAGGGAGAGTACGAGGTTAAGTAAATGCGCGAAGAGCTGCTCGAATACTACGAACGGGAGCTGGCGTACATGCGCCAGATGGGGGCGCAGTTTGCCACCAAGTACCCGCGCGTGGCCGGGCGGCTGCTCCTCGAACCTGACCGCTGCGAAGATCCACACGTCGAACGTCTGCTCGAGGGCTTCGCCTTCCTCGCCGCGCGCATTCACCTCCGCATCGACGATGACTTTCCTGAGATCACCTCGTCCCTGCTCAACATCCTTTACCCCTCGTACCTTCGGCCGATCCCGCCGATGACCATCGTGGAGTGCGCGCTGGACCCAGAGCAGGGCAAGAAGACAACCAAGCTCACGATACCGGCAGGAACACCGATGGTCACACGCAAGACCGTCGATGGCATGCCCTGCCGTTTCCGTACCGGCTACGATGTCGACCTCTGGCCCTTCAATATCGTCGAGGGTGAGTGGCGACAGCCCGAGCGCTTGCAGCCACCTCTCTATGTTCCTGGTGCAGCCGCCGCGCTTCGCCTCAAGCTCAAATGTCTTACCGACGTCAGCTTCGCCGCACTGCCTATTGATCGTCTCCGCTTCTACCTCTCCGGCGAAACCAATGTCGTCCACACGTTGTACGAACTTCTGTCCACAAACTGCCTCGAGATTCTGGTGCGTCATCCGAAGGACGCGCAGAAGACCATCCGCATCTCGCCTGACGATTTACAGGCCGTCGGATTTGAAGATGAAGAGAGCCTGCTCCCCTATACTCGGCGTTCGTTCTCCGGGTATCGCCTGCTGCAGGAGTACTTCACCTTTCAGGAGAAGTTCCTCTTCTTTGACCTGCGCGGTCTTGAAGAGTTGCAGTTTGCCGGTTTTACCGACGAGATCGAACTCATCTTTCTCTTCTCGCGCTTTGAACGGCCTGAGCGCCAGCAGATGCTCGAGCTAGGCGTCAACGCGCGTACCTTTCGTACTGGCTGTACTCCGATCATCAACCTCTACGCGCAGTCGGCCGAACCTATCCTCGTCTCGCAAACGAAGCACGAGTATCCGGTGATTCCCGATACTCGCCATGAAAAGAGCATGGAGATCTACAGCATCGAAGATGTCGTCGCAACCAACCCAAGCACTCGCGAGACGACGCGTATCGATCCTGTCTATCTCTATCGCAGCGAGACGCGAGTGGACAACGGCACCGTCTACTGGAATGCGATGCGCCGCCCGAACAAACTCGGCGAACGCGAGCCCTCCACCATGTACCTTGCGCTCGTCGATGTCGACAGCCGCGTCACGGAACCCGATGCCGATGTGCTTACCGTGCGCTGCATGTGTACGAATCACGACTTGCCGTCTCGTCTCCCCTTCGGCGCTCCCGAGGGTGACTTCGTGGCTGAAGGCTTCCCTGCCGTCAAGATGATTACGGCACTGCGCCGTCCTACCGCCAGCTACGATGCACCCGATGCAAAAGGGCAGCTCTGGCGGCTGGTTTCGCATCTTTCGCTCAACTATCTGTCGCTGACTGAAGACGGACGCGAAGCCTTGCAGGAGATCCTTCGCCTGCACAACTTCACCGACTCCAGCTATCTCGAGAATCAGGTCGGCGGCATCCTCGATCTGCAATCCGTCCACCACTTCGCGCTCGTCAGTTCGCAGTACGGATTGTCTCCGGCGCGAGGAACGAAGGTGGATATTCATCTTGACGAGCAACAGTTCGCCGGTGGCGGCGCCTTTCTATTTGCGGCGGTGCTGGAGCGCTTTCTCGGCTCCTACGCGCAGATGAACAGCTTCTGCCAACTCTCGGCAACCTCCAATCTAAGAAAGGAGCCTCTCGGACAATGGCCACCACGAGCGGGGAACATGGTACTGCTATAGACCCCGGCAGTGATCAGATCGTCGAAACTCCGATCCTGATTTCAGGGCCCAAGACGCTCCTGCTTAAAAAGCAGAGCCTGCCCTGGGAGGTAGATCCGCGCTATGCGGGCATCGCCGCAATGCTGCAACAAGAGCCCTATCGCGTGCGCTTCTTCCAGGCCGTGCGCCTGATGGAGCGCATCGACCCAAAGCGTCGCCCTGTGGGCCTCTTCGTCACGCCGTCTGCCGAGATCGTTCAGTTCTCCGCGCTGCCTACACTCAACTTTCCACCCAGCGAGTTGCACTCCATCACGGTAGATGCCGAGGGGCATCGGCATATGGTCGTCCAGTTCATGGGACTGAACGCTGCGATCTCTGTTCTGCCAACTCCTTATACCGAGTTGCTGCTGAACCGCATCCGCGCCAAAGATCGCGGCCCGTCGGACTTCTTCGATCTCTTCAACCATCGGCTCATCTCACTCTTCTATCGCGGCTGGCAGAAGTATCGCTTCTACATTGCGCTGGAACGTGGTGCTGAAGATGCGCTTACGCCCCGCGTTATGGATATGGTCGGCCTTGGCACTGCGGGCCTGCAGCGTCGCATGGATATTCCTGATGAGGCCTGTCTCTACTATGCAGGCCTGCTCGGCCAGCGCAAGCGCTCTGCCACAGGCTTGCGACAGATTCTGGAAGACTACTTCCGCGTGTCTGTACAGATTGAACAGTTCCACGGCGTCTGGCGCGCGCTGCAAAAACCCGACCAGACCTTCCTGCTGGGCACCACACGCCGCAGTGAGCGGCTCGGCCTCGGAACGATCATCGGCGACGAGGTCTGGGACCAGAATGGCACCGTCAAACTCCGCCTCGGCCCACTGCCCTTCGATCGCTACACGCAGTTCCTTCCAGGTGCCTCCGCGCACAAAGAACTCACAGCGTGGCTTCGTTTTTATTCCAATCGCTCTCTCGATTTTCTGGTCCAGCTGGTGCTTGAGCGAGAAGAAACTCCCCCCGTAGTTCTAGGCGACCGCAGCGCACTTGGACCGCGTCTCGGCTTTGTAAGTTGGATAAAAAATCGACCGCTGGGCCGCGACCCGGATGAGGCTACTTTTCTGATTCATTAGCTCAGACCAGTTCCTATAGGTGTACTCAATGGCTAGAACATTCGATATTTCGCACCAACCCAAAACCGTCATCCTTCGGCTGCGTAGCTCGCAGGTGCGCGAGCTACGCAGCCGAAGGACCCCGAAACATGCCGTATCGCCGATACAGCTCACACCATTTCAACCGGGATGCTTGCACCTACCGCAGTCTATTCGGGCAAATGGTTCGAGCAGCAGGGGTCCTATGAAAATCTTCGGGGTCCTTCTGACGCAAAGCGCGCCACAAACATTAGCATCGCGCTCTGCATCTGGGTCCTTCGACTCCGCATCTCGCAAAGCACGCGAGACGCTCCGCTCGGGATGACAGTGTTTGTGTAGATCGAAGATCAAATCGGCGTGAACACAGCCCTGAAACAACGAAGACGATTGCCGCGCAACACGATTCAAAGCATTAGTTACTCGAACACGCGACGTACGTTTCCCACGGAGGAAACACCGATGGCACTGAACCTGAAATCCCTTATCGCGAAACTCGACGACGCGACGCGCAGCGCCCTTGAAGCCTCTGCCGGCCTCGCCGTCTCTCGCACCCATTACGACATTGAGGTGGAACACTTCCTCACAAAGGTGATGGACGTTGCGAACAACGATGTCTCCATCATCCTCAAGCAGTATGGTGTCGATAAATCGCGCCTCACCCAGGAGTTACAGCGCTCCCTGGATCGCCTCAAGACAGGCAACGCGCGCTCGCCAGCCTTTAGTCCGCAACTGGTCAAGATGCTCAGCGAGGCATGGACCATCGCAACCATCGACTACGACTCCGGACAGGTGCGCACAGGCTTCTGCCTGCTCGCACTCTTTGCCAATGATGAACTGGCACGGCTCGTGCGCGATATCAGCAAAGAGTTGCAGAAGATCAACGTCGAAGGCCTGCGCAAAGACTTCTACACCATCGTCGACGGCTCCTCGGAACAGCGCACCGTTGCCGCCCCAGGAGCATCGTTCGCTCCCGGCGGCTCAGCTCCAGGGCCGGACGGTGTTCCTCGCGCCACCAAGACCCCCAACTTAGACCAGTTCACCGTCAACCTCACCGGTAACGCCAAGGCCGGCAAGATTGACCCCGTGCTAGGGCGCGATGCTGAGATTCGGCAGGTCATCGACATTCTCATGCGACGCCGCCAGAACAACCCCATCCTTACGGGTGAGGCCGGCGTCGGCAAGACCGCTGTTGTCGAAGGCTTTGCCAACCGCGTCGTCTCCGGCGATGTTCCTCCGCCGTTGCGCGGCGTGCATGTACACACGCTCGATCTGGCACTGTTACAAGCAGGAGCCAGCGTCAAAGGCGAGTTTGAGAATCGGCTCAAGGGTCTCATCGAAGAGGTTAAGTCTTCCCCCGAGCCCATCATCCTCTTCATCGATGAAGCCCACACCATGATCGGGGCCGGTGGACAGGCTGGCCAGAACGATGCCGCCAATCTATTGAAACCCGCGCTCGCTCGTGGTGAACTGCGCACCATCGCCGCGACAACGTGGTCCGAATACAAGAAGTACTTCGAGAAGGATCCCGCGCTTGCGCGCCGCTTTCAGGTCGTCAAGGTTGAAGAACCCTCCGAGGAACGCTGCAACACCATGCTGCGCGGCATCGTCGCGGCGCTTGAAAAACATCACCATCTTCGTATCCTCGATGAAGCAGTTCTCGCCACCACCAAGCTATCGCATCGCTACATCCCAGGCCGGCAGCTTCCCGATAAAGCCGTCAGTGTGCTCGACACCGCCTGCGCACGCCTCTCGCTCGGCCAGAATGCGACACCGCCAGCTATTGAAGATGCAATGCGCCGTATCGACGATCTCGAGGTGCAGAAGCGCATTCTAGAACGCGAGTCAACAGTCGGCGCAGACCACACCGAACGCCTTGTTCAGATCGAGGAACACCTCCTCTCTACCAAAGTCTCTCTCGAGACGCTGCGCATTCAGTGGGAGAAAGAGAAAGCGCTCGTCGAGCAGATTCGCTCTATCCGCGCCGAGCTTGAAGGGACTGCCGATGGCAAGAAGCCTGAAGGTGAAGTAAAGGAAGGCGAAGCAAAGACAGAAGTCGCCTCCAAGCCGGCCGTACCCGCTACGCGAGAGAGCCTTGCACAACTCGAGTCCGAGCTCTCTGCGTTGCAGGGAGAGAACCCGCTGATGCGTGTATGCGTCGACGCGCATATCGTCGGCGAGGTCATCTCCGCATGGACGGGCATTCCGCTCGGCAAGATGGTGAAGAACGAGATCACCTCGGTGCTCGAACTCGACCAGCAGATGAAGAAACGCGTCATCGGCCAGGATGAAGCGCTCTCCGCCATCGCCACGCGCATCATCACCTCCCGCGCCAACATGGACGATCCGGTCAAGCCCGTCGGCGTCTTCCTGCTCGTTGGTCCGTCGGGCGTCGGCAAGACGGAGACGGCCATCGCACTCGCCGACCTGCTCTACGGCGGCGAGCGCAACATGATCGTCATTAATATGTCCGAGTTCCAGGAGGCCCATACCGTCTCGACACTCAAGGGCTCGCCTCCGGGCTATGTGGGCTACGGCGAAGGCGGCGTCCTTACCGAAGCCGTGCGGCGCAGACCGTACTCTGTCGTGCTTCTCGATGAGATCGAGAAGGCGCATCCCGATGTCCTCGAACTCTTCTTCCAGGTCTTCGATAAGGGACGCATGGAAGATGGTGAAGGCCGCGAGATCGACTTCCGCAATACGATCATTCTGCTCACTTCGAACGCGGCTACCGACACGCTGATGAAGCTGACCGCCGATCCCGAGACCATGCCTGACATGGCCGGAATCGCGCTGGCGATCAAGCCGGAACTCAACAAGAGCTTCAAGCCTGCGTTCCTCGGCCGCATGATGGTCATTCCCTACTTCCCTGTGCGCGACGAGAATCTCAAGCAGATCGTTCGCCTCAAACTCGGCAAGATCGTTCGCCGCATCGCCGAGACGCACCGCATCAAACTCGACTTCGACGAGACGCTCATCAGCGAGGTCGCCGCCCGCTGCACTGAAGTAGAAAGCGGCGCGCGCAACGTCGACAACATTCTCTCCAACACACTTCTGCCCGAGGTCTCGCGCCAGGTGCTTCAGCACATGGCGGAAGGTAATCCGATCAGCCGCATCGCCATCAGCATCGGCGAAGGCGGACGCTTCGACTACACGACGGAAAGCAGCTCGGCGGCATAACTCCGCTAGATGGGTCCAGCATGGCTACGTATTCGCTGTCACAAAGGACGATCACCTTCACCTCCCCTGTAGGAGAAGATGTCCTTCTGCCCGAATCCTTCCAGGGCACAGAAGGCCTCTCGCAGCTGTTCGACTTCCAACTCGAACTTCTCGCAGACGCCGGGGCTACCGTCGATCCCAAGTCGATCGTCGGGCAGAAGGTTACCATCGGACTCCAGGTTATTGGCGCCAGCGGACGGCGCTACGTCAACGGCTTCGTCGCAAGCCTTTCACGCGGCGAGAGCGATAGCCAGTTCGACAGCTATCGAGCGCGCATTGTTCCGGCGCTCTGGCTACTCACACTGAACGCCAACTGCCGCATATTCCAGAACAAAAGCGTCATCGACATTCTCAAGGCCGTCTTCCAGCAGTACGGCCTGAGCATCCGCGTTGACGCGCAAGGCAGTTATCCATCACTCGACTACTGCACACAGTATCGGGAAACCGACTTCCAATTTGTCTCGCGATTGATGGAGCAGAACGGTATCTTTTACTTCTTCGTCCATACAGCGGAAGATCACCAGTTGGTTCTGGCCGATGGCCGCAACTCCTATACCGCCTGCCCAGTGAACGCCAGCCTGCAGTATGTCCCAAGCATGGTCAGTTCGCAAGAACTCGTCGACAACGTTCTGCACGACCTCCGTGAAGAGTCGACGATGGTAGCCGGCAAACACACGCGCTGGGATTACAACTTCCGCAGCTTTGCCTCCATTAAGACAGAGCCTGTCACCAGCACCAGCGACTTCGGAAAAGTGGCGGCCCATGAGCGCTATGACTATCCAGGCGCCGGGGCCGGCATCAACGCTGCAGACGCCAGTCCCTTGAACAGTCTCGACGCTACTCAGATACAAGTGTCGACTACCGCCGAAGACATTTCAAGCGATGTGTTTCACGGCAGATCAAACAGCTCTTCGCTTACTCCTGGCTACACCTTCGACGTAAACAAGCACACGAACACCGCCTGGAATCGCAAGTTCCTTCTCACGCAAGTCACCCATACAGCTTTTCAGTCGCCATCCTATCGTAGCCATGGAGAGAGGCCAACAGACGATTATGGGAACACGTTCGCTGCCATCAAGAGCGATCTCATCTACGGCGCACTACTGGCCACACCGAAGCCGACCATCCCCGGGCCACAGACGGGCATAGTCGTCGGTCCCTCGGACGAGGAGATCTATCTCGACAAGTTCGGACGTATCAAGGTGCAGTTTTTCTGGGACCGCTTAGGCGAAGACGACGAGAACAGCAGTGCATGGCTGAGGGTCGCGCAGCAGTGGGCTGGCAATGGCTGGGGCACTCATTTCTGGCCGCGCATCGGCCATGAGGTCATCATCTCCTTCCTCGACGGCGACCCCGATCACCCCATCGTCGTCGGCTCAGTTTACAACGGCGTCAACATGCCACCGTATGCCCTGCCCGATCATGGCACGCGCTCCGGCATTCTCACGCGCAGTTCCAAAGATGGTGCGGCAGCGAACGCAAATGAGCTGCGGTTTGAGGACAAAAAGGGCTCGGAGGAGATTTACATCAACGCTGAAAAAAATATGAACGTCAACATAGAGGCCGCGCACAGCCGTACAGTTGGCGCCACCGAGACGATCAGCGTCGGCGGTGCGCGTTCGTTAACAGTGAACAAGTCGCAGACGACGTCCATCAAAGAAAACAGGACTTTAAAAATCGGCGGCGACTCAAACCACACAGTCAGCGGCGTACATAAGCAGAAATTCGAAAAAGATACGCATATCAGCTATGAAGCCGCGCTGAATGAGAAAGTAACCGGCGATTATTCCATGCAGACGGCCAATCACAATGAGAAGGTCGGCAAAGCCTATATCGTCGACTCCGGGGAGGAGGTACACCTGAAGGCCGGCACGATCATCATGCTCGAAGCCGGGACCACGGGTATATGCCTGAAAGGTCCAGGCGGGTTTATCTCTATCAATGCTTCCGGCATCACGATTCAGGGAACGATGGTAATGATCAACAGCGGTGGCGCTCCCCTAAGTGGTACCCCAGTCACCGTAACCGACCCGAAGGAACCATAGCCTCCACGGAAATCGAGCCGGACGACGCTTTACCCGGATGAATGTACTTCAAGGAACCGCGAAATGTTTCAGATTCGATCCGAACAATACGCTGCAATGCGCCGAAAGAGGATCGGCGATGACCTCATTGCGAGCTTGTCGGGCATGCCATTTAGCACGCACTGGGACGAGTCGAAGAGCGTCGTTCAAATTGACGATGCACTCCGAAACCGTTCCACGGTCGGTTTTGATGGATGGGGTTTCGTGGACCGCGTTGTTTCGCCGTTGGGGCGCACGTGGCAGTATACGAACTCGTCTGATGGCAAGCTGCTGCAACTCATCGGTCCGTCGGGGAGTGTCTGCCAGTTTGGCTACGCCAATGATGGAAAGACCACCTATATAGCAGCCACCGGCCAGCAGCAGGCGCAAATTCATTACTCGGTGCAAAGTAGACTTTCCGGCGTCAGTTTCGCTGATGGGACATTTGGGGCCATCGAATACACGCCGTGGGGCGCCGCGTGTAAGTTAACCGATCGTCTTAGTACCGCAACCGCGTTTGATTACGATAAGTTTAAACGGCTCACCGCAATTACCGATGGCAACGGGAACAGCACTCGATTCGCCTATGGTGGCTTCAACCGTCCGGATAGTGTCGCTTTTCCAAACGGCACTTCAGAGAGGTATACCTACGATACAAATGGGCGAATTACCAGTATCGTCCGTGGCGATGTCCATATACAGACCAAGGTCAATAAGAAGGGACAGCCGCTTCACCTGGCTTATAGCGACGGCACCGAGATTGCGCTGGAATACGACGACAAGGGGCGGATCATTAAAGCCGCGATGGGTGACCTTGTAACCGAGTTGAAATGGAACGATCGCGGCCAGGTTGAAGAAGAAATCATCAATGGCCTTTCGAATAAATTCGCGTTCGACACCTGCGAGCGAGTGGCGGAGGTAACTTTAACGACAGGCGATAGGATCGCCTATCGCTACGATGCGGATTCGCGCCTGACCGCGGTCGTGGACTGGAACGGTGGCGAGCACCTGTACGAATACAGTGCCGGCGACAGCGGATATGCACTCCACGCGCCTAATGGCACGCACACGGTCACAAGGCTGAACCAGGCCGGTGCTCGTATTGGCATCGATGTAATCTCGAACTGGAAATCGCTTTTTTCCCTTGCGTACGCTTTCGATGGGGACAGCCGGGTTGCCGCAGTCAGGGATAGCGTCTTTGGCGAGCGCAGCTTTACTTACGACCTCGATGGGCAGGTACTGAGTGCCGATGGCGGCGGTCCCCGGGGCAGTGAGCGGTTCGCCTATGATCGGAACCACAATCCCACTCAACTCCATGGCGGATTGGTCGGAGTCGATGGCGCAAATCAATTGCTCCTGGCCAGCGGGGAACACCTAAGCTATGACTCGCGCGGAAATCTTGTCGTCCGCAGCGGTTCAAGTGGGACATGGCGATACGCGTATGACGCTCGCAATCTGATGACCTCATCCACGTCCCCTTCAGGTGAGACGACCGTGTATACCTACGATGCGTTCGGACGCCGGACATCGAAGAGAACCGGCGACCGGGAGACCCGATTCTTTTGGCTCTGTGAGCAAATGATCGGCGAACGGACTGTCGATCTAAGGACTGGAACGACTAGACGGCAGGACTATCTTTACATTCCAGGAAGTTACACAGTATTGGCCACCCGCATCGATGGAGTGGTGTATAGCTGCCACTCGGACCACGGAGGGAACTCCCGCGCGTTAACCGGGCCGGACGGTGCACTGGCATGGTTGGCCGACTACTCCACTTTCGGGATTGCGAAGATTGCACTATCACAGGCCCACAATCCAATGCGGTTCCAGGGGCAGTACTTCGACGAAGAGACGGGCTTTCATTACAACCGCTTTCGGTACTACTCGCCGGTGTGGGGCCGCTACGTTACGCGAGATCCTATCGGGTTTCTGGCAGGAACGAACTTCTACGCTTATGTTGGAAACGACCCGATCAACTCGTTCGATCCTCTAGGGCTGGTCGACTGGGGAGGAGTGCTGACCGGAGTTGTGGCCGGAGTCACCTCGGCGGCGGTAGGCGTCATCGTTGGCGCGGTACTCTTTCCCGCGTTGGGTCCGTTCGCTTTGCCCATCGGAGGCGCCGTCGCAGGCGCTCTCAATAGCGCATTGACCAATTTTATGAACCTTAAACCATTTTGTTGGAAGTGCGCGCTCGCGGCAGCAGGTGTAGGAGCGCTAGCTGGAATACCCGCGGCATGGGGACTCTGGGCCGGCGTTGGAGCCACGGCTGGAGTTGCAGCTCTGTATGGTGCTATCGGTGGAGCGGCATCCGGCGTGACGAGTTACGTTGGGAGCTGTGAGACCAGCAATCCACCCACAACACCAACCGTGACGGGTGTTTTAGTGGCTGCGGGAATAGGAGCTGTATCAGGCGGCGCAGGAGCTAAATATCAGCCAACAGATGTTGGAGCAGGTGTTTCCGGTGTGGGCAGTGGAGGGAGCAGCGGCGCCTATCAAGACCAGCCCGTGGACAATTCAAACCCCAATCAGTTTCAGGGAGGCTCAGCGCCTGGCAGTCCGGATGCGGAAGACCCGGGCAACTCTGCTTATCCTTCGCCTGCCTACTAGCGTATTCACACTATAGCCAGCTCGACATACTACCTCGGGACGAAATGAAAGGATGCGAACACAATGCCGCCAGCAGCAAGAGTCACTGATCTGCACGTTTGTCCTATGGTTACCGTACTCGTCCCGCATGTCGGCGGTCCGATCCTGCCACCAGGAGAGCCGACGGTGCTGATCGAATTTCTGCCCGCAGCCCGCGCCACGGATATGTGTACCTGCGCCGGGCCACCGGACGCGATCTTAATGGGTTCACCCACAGTGCTTATCGGGAATTTGATGGCCGCGCGCATGGGAGACCCAACGGTGCATGGCGGCGTCATTACTCTTGGCGCAATGACCGTACTGATCGGCCTGCCGGCACAAGGCGCTGCCCTCGCGGGCGCGGCCGCCAGCGGCGCACCCTTTGCTGAAAGCTGCCCGTACGCCGATCAGCCTTCTACAGGGCAATAACCAAGGATTCATCTTATGGATCTGGATTTAATCATTCTCGAGGGTTCTCAAACCGGGCGGCGCCTGCTGCTGGGCAACACCCCTTTGACCTTCGGGCGGTCCGCGGAGGCCGCGATGTCGTTTCCCCACGACGCTTACATGTCGGGCATGCACCTGACAGCGCACCTCGGACCGCAGGGTGTCGTTCTGACGGATAAACGCAGCAGCAATGGATCGTTTCTCAACGGCCAGCGAATCACACAGGCCGTCGCGTCTATCGGGGACGTCATCAAGATCGGCTCGTTGACGATGCAGGTTGTAGCAGCACAGGCTGCGGTCAGTGAAGCGGTCTTGTCTTCGCCGGTCGCGCCGGCGGGCGGGCGGGCTCAGGCAGCCACGACTCCGCAGCAAAGACATGAAGGGGTTCTTAGTGTTTTGTCTGGGGCACAAGGGTCGATCTTCTGTCTTCTGGACGCCGCAGCCGACGATATGATCCTGTCGCTCCTCGCGGCAGCGAAGGACAGTATTCAAGTGCAGAGTCTCTACGACGGCCGTTCCGCCATATCTCTGGCCCAGTGGGCACCTTATCTCATTCAGTTTTCATCCGGCTCGTCGCTATTGGGCATTTTAGTGGAGAAGGGGTGGGGCAAGGGGTGGGCAAGTTACTTCACCTCCAACACCGCCTTTGAAGAAGTTCGCAAGCACTTCCGAAAATTTCTAATGGTACAGATCGAGGAAGGCAAAAACGTGTATTTCAGGTTTTACGACCCACGTGTCCTGCGTGACTTTTTATCAACTGCAAATAGTGACGAGGTCAGATTATTTTTCGGCCCAGTTAAGGACTGGCTGGTCGAATCCGAAGACGAAAATGCATTGCTGAAGCTACGGAATACATCGGAAGGCCTGATGAGCGTTGCAATTCATGTTACGGATTGCTCATCAAAACTCGGGGCGACGCACCCCCCATAAGTTCGGCACATGGTACAAGATGCCGCAAATTCGATCGACTAACTCTAAGTGCTGTTTACAGCAAGCAGCAAGATGCTCCACAAGGAGTCCGATATGTCCTTTGAAATTGGTCAACGTGTAGGTGATTACGAAATTCTGCAGATGCTGGGTGCTGGAGGGATGGGCCACGTTTATCGCGTGCGAAACGTCATCTCCGACCGCATCGAAGCTATGAAGGTTCTGCTGCCCGATCTCGCTGCCGAACCCGATCTCGCTGTTCGCTTCATCTCTGAGATTCGCACGCTCGCGAGCTTCGATCATCCCAACATCGCGCAGCTTCACACGGCTTTCCAGGCCGACAACCAACTCGTCATGATGATGGAGTTCGTCGAGGGCTTTACGCTGGAGCATCGCGGCCAGCAGGGCGCGATGCCAGGCGGCGAAGTGGTGCAATACATCTCACAGACACTCTCGGCGCTCAGCTATGCGCATGCCCGCGGCGTCGTCCATCGCGATATCAAGCCGGCTAACATCATGGTCACGTCACACGGCATCGCGAAGCTGATGGACTTCGGCATCGCCAAGTCGAAGGAAGACAACAACCTGACGCGCCCGGGCACGACGATGGGCTCGCTGTACTATATGTCGCCCGAACAAGTGCGCGGCACCACGGTCGACGCGCGCTCCGACATCTACTCCATCGGCATCGTGCTCTATGAGTTGCTCGCCGGCCACCGTCCGTTTGAAGCAGACACAACGTTCACCATTCTGAACAAGCAGCTCAATGAGCAGCCTCGAGCACCCATTGAGGTCAATCCGTCGCTGCCGCCAGCGCTCAACGACATTATTCTTACCGCGCTCGCTAAAGACCCGGCTCAACGATTCCAGTCGGCAGACGCTTTTCGCAACGCACTCAAGAACTTTGCGCTGCCTCTCTCAGGGGAGGCCGCCAACAACATTGCTGCACCGCCCCCCATGCCATCCGCTGCGCCAGCAGCTGGCTATCAGCCTGTGCCAACTCCACAGCCGATACAAGGGGGGCCGCCTTCTTATGCCTCTGCTCCGCCGCCGTCCCATTCCAGTGGCAACAAGCCGCTCTGGATCGCCACTGGAGCTATCGCCGTGGTGCTCGCACTCGTTGCCATAGGCTTTGCTGTGCCGCACTACATGCACACGCACGCCGCCTCTTCAAGCACTCCTACGCTGACCGACACCAGCACTCCTCCCCAAACACCCCCCGCAAGTACTACGCCGGATTCCGCGCCTGCAACGCCAGTGCCCGCAGCCGACAACACCCCTCCAGCGACTTCAACCTCTTCACCCACCCCTATGTCTTCTGCGCCGACGACATCTCCAGGCAGCAACAGCGCCGCGAGTGGCACAGGCGCGCCACATAACCGTCCATCGCATAACGGACAACAAGGCCCAGCTAGCAGTAGTCCTGGCGGAAGCACCCCACCACCTGCCGACAATAGCGCGGAACTGGAACAGGTAAAGGACCAACTCATCCAGTTGAATGCGCGAGCCAGTGCGGCGCGACATGGTGTGCAGGACATTCGCAGCCAGCAGGAGCAGATGGGCCTTGGGCTACGTGGCGATATCGACTCTGCCGAATCGCGACTCAATGCCTATCTGCACGCGGCCAACGACGAGGTGCGAACAGGTAACGCCACAGCCGCGTCGCGCGATATGGACAAGGCCGAGGTTGAACTTAGCACGATCGAAAAGTTCCTCGGACATTAATTTGTATTGCTTACTTCACCTACAACTTTCACGTGTTCCAGTCATCGTAAGGAGTCATAACACCATGCGTAAAACCAATAGTTTTCTCGTTGCCCTTCTTCTCGCGGCATCCCCTCTTTTAGCCCAACAGAAACGCCGCGTCGCCGTCCTCGATTTCAACTATGGCACCGTCATGACTAGTGTGCAGGCCATCTTCGGCACTAATCAGGACATAGGCAAAGGCATCACCGACCTGCTCATCGACAAGCTTGTGAATGACGGCACCTATCGCGTAATCGAGCGTTCGGCCATGAGCAAGATTATCGCCGAGCAGAACTTCTCCAACTCAAACCGAGCAGATACAACCACAGCCGCGCAGATCGGCAAACTCCTCGGCGTGGACACCATTATCATCGGTGACATCACGCAGTTTGGCCGTGACGACCACAATATCAATACGGGTGGCGGAGGTGGCACATTCGGCAGATACGGCCTAGGAGGGGTCGGCATCCACAAGGCGAAAGCCACCGTCGCGATCACGGCACGCATGATCGACGTCAATACAGGAGAGATCCTTGCTTCCTCTACAGGCACAGGCACTTCGCAGCGTAACGGCACGGATCTTCTCGGTGGCGGCGGCTCCGGCTGGAGTGGTGGCGGCGGTCACCTCGATATGGGCAGCTCGAACTTTGGCCAGACCATCATCGGCGAAGCCGTGAAGGCCTCGGTCGAGCAACTCGGCGCAGCGCTTGATGCTAACGCTGCGAAACTCCCTGTCGCTGCAGCGCCTGCCCCAGTACCGGTAAACGGTCTCGTTGCCGATGCCTCGGGTGGAGAGCTAATCCTCAACGTCGGCGCATCGCAAGGCGTCAAGGTTGGTGACACGCTTAACGTGGCGCACGTCGGTCGTGTCATCAAAGATCCCGCCACCGGCAAACCGCTGCGCACCCTGGAGACGGTGATTGGAACGGTAACTATTGAGAGTGTCGATTCTACCTCGGCGACCGGCAAGTTCTCCGGTTCCGGCGTGGCCAAGGTCGGCGATACCGTTAAGACGCCCTAACTATAGGTTGGCTTTGTTGTGACTAAGACGAGAACTTTAGCGCAGAGGGCGCGGAGGTTTCGCGGAGGGCGCGACGAGATTCGAACCTCTCCCGGCGAAACCTCTGCACCTTCTGAGCTAAAGATTTTCATCTTGCCTGCTATTTATGTCCGTGCAAGACGAAGAACACTATCACCACGATCACAATAATCAGCAGAACATTTCCAATGAGGATCAACGGAAGATACTTTTGAAGCTTCGATTTCTGAAGACCAGCAGGAGGTGCGGGTATCTGAGGCAGTTGCATCTGCGGCATCGCCATCGGTGTGGGTTGCGGCGCTTGTGGCATTTGCATGGGAGGCATGGCGAAACCGGGCATCTGCATTGCGCCAGGAACGATGGGCGCAGGTGGTGGTCCGGGCGGTATTGCCGGAGCCTGTGCGCGCGCGTCCCGCAGAGCCGAGCCGCTGAGTATCTGCGTGAACTCGCTGGGCCCTGCCGGAGCAGCAGGCTGGGCCACAGGCGTAGCAGGCACGGCAAAGATGTTTGTAGCACTACCCGGTATGCCGGAGTTTCCGGGTTTCGCAGCAACAGGAGGAGGTGGTGGCGGCGTCGACGAACCATCCAAAGTCTGCATCAACCGGGTAAAGCTTCCTGGCCCCGCGAGTCCTGCATTGGCAGCGCTCAAACCTTGATCGCTAAAGGGCGAATCACCTTGACTCGGTGTCGAGAATGCAGGCGCTGAAGATGAGTCCTGTGACATTAGCCCACGCAGCGAGGGATCGCTCGACGGTGTGCCTACCTTGGGTTGATCCAAGGCCTGCATCAATTGCGTGAACGAACCACCCTTCATCGAAGACTCTGCCTGACTCGGTTTGGCAGTGCCGAACGGACTTTGAAGGGTCTCTCGTTGAGGCGTTGCCATCGGATTCTGAAAGAACTGCGTAAAACCACCCGAACCGCTCTGAGGCGCGCTGGAAGGGGCTGCAGAAGGTGTTTGTGAAGACTGCCATGGCTCCGTAGCGGCTCCTGCTGTGCGAGGCTTATCCAGCGATTGCAGCAACTGCGTCATGCTGCCCGGCTTCGAAGGCTGCGCGCTCGCAGCTACCTGTGGCTGTAGCGGCTCCTCAGGCTTGGCAGGAGCAGGCACCGTACCCAGAGAGGCCATGATCTGCGTAAAGCTTCCCGGAACCCCGGCTGCAGCCGTAGAAGCTTGTGGCGGCGGTGTCTGGACCGAGGGCGCCTGTTCAACTGGAGTCTGCTGCGCGGGAGTGAATCCCGACATGAACTGAGTGAAGCTCCCAGCATCCTCCTTCTTTATCTCAGGTGCCACAGGTAGAGACGCTAGGGGAGGTACAGACGCATCATGAGGCGTGGCCACAGGTTGTACAGGAGGAGTAGGTGATGCCGCGCTCCTGGGTCGATCCAAGCGCTCAAGAATCTGCGTGATGCTCTCGATCTTCACTGGCGGCGGCACAGTAGCCTGTGCTGCTGGAGCCGCAGGTGCGGGCTTCTGATCTGTGATCGCACGCAGAAGCTGACTGAAGCTCGCCTTATCCTGCACTGCATCGCCAGTCTTTATCTCAGGACTCGCGGCTGCAACCACAGGCGGCGTTGAAGGTGGTGCCGAAGGTATCGCCGCACTCGGAATTTCAGAGGCCCTAAATATCCGCGTAAAGTCTCCAGGCATCTGTACCGACGCTGGCGCAGGAGTAGGCTGCGCCACGACCGGATCAGGAGGGGGACTCGTTCGCACCTTGCCCGTAGAGGACTTGATGAACACCTCCCGCAACTGCGGCGTCTCGAGCCGCGCCGCTGGCTTCGGAGGTTCAACGGCCTGTGGTGCCAGCGGAGTATTCACAAATGCCGGGATACTTCCGCCTAATGGCGTTTGGGGTGCGACGAATGCCGGTGGATGGACCGGGATATCCGGAACTTGCGCCGGAGGAGGGGCTTGCGCTGCTACGGGTGGCGGCGTTGGCTCACGGAACTGCGCAAAGAAATCGTCGACAGCCGGTTCGCCTGGCTGCGGCGGCGCTTCAGGTGCAGAAAACATACCTGTGGCACTGGAAGGAGCAGGATGAGATACGTTTCCCGAATCGTTGGGATCGTTTGGATTGCTGGAAGACATCGGAGAACCTCTTTAGGACTCTGACTTCGCAGAACATGCACTTCTGTCCGCAGGCCAAGAAGGCATCGGGATCTGCGATTGTATTTAGACAGCGGACAGTTGCAGCAAGATTACACTTGCCGCACTTGACAGTAAAGGCCAGAAAAACCTAATATCCATGCACCATTCAGTAACTTATTTGAACCTCACCAAGCACGGGTCGCCATGTTTCATGCGTCACGTGTAACTGAATGCAATTGCATCGGTTGCATAAGCTCCGCCAGAGCTCAGGAACTCATTTATGAAATTTCTTTCACGAGTCGTCTGGTCCGAGGGCATGTATCTAGGGCCGCATCACTTTCAAACCCAGAGCCGCTACTTTGAAGACTTGTTGAATTTTCTTACGGTAAGTCTGTGGCACAACCCCTGGGGATTTCTAAACCTGCAACTCGATACCGAAGCCATTCGCAATGGGAGTGCTGTCCTGTTACATGCCTCCGGCATGATGCCCGACGGCCTGACCTTCGATGTACCTGAATGCGACGACGCACCGCCTGCCGTCAACATCCTCGCGGCCTTCCCACCCACCGATGCAGAGTTACCGCTCTTTCTCGCTATCCCTCGCCGGAAAGATAATGGACTCGACTTTGATCCATCGGCGGATCGCGGCTCCGTTCGCTATGGAAGTATAGAGCGCACTCTACGAGATGAAACCAGCGGAATCGAAGACCGCGAGATCACTCTCGGAGCAAAGAACCTGCAGATACTTACAAAAGACCAACTCGCTGCCGACCTCACATCCCTGCCCATTGCACGTGTATTGCGAGACGGCAACGGCGGTCTGATGTACGACCCGGACTTTATCCCTGCGTGCCTGCGCATTCACGCCAGCGACGCGTTGATGGTGCTGATCAAGCGGCTGCTGGAGACACTTACCGAAAAAAGCCGGACGATCGCGCGGGGAGATCTCAAGCCCGGACAGTTTCAGGTCGGCATCTCTGCGCTGGAAGTCGCGAACTACTGGTTTCTGCACTCGCTCCACTCGGCGATGCCAACGCTACAGCATCTTTATGCTACGAAGCGCGGACATCCCGAAGAGCTATTCATGGAACTTTCAAAGCTGGCCGGAGCGCTCTGCACCTTTGCGGTCGACTCCGATCCTTCAACACTGCCTGCTTACGATCACATGAATCCCGGCCAGGGCTTCCGCCAGCTCGACACACATATCCGGCGACATCTTGAGATCGTCGTTCCTTCCAACTCAGTCAAGCTGAACTTTGTGCCCAGTGCCGAACCTTATATTCAGGAGGCACCTGTCACGGATGAGCGCTGTATCCGTCGTGCCCGTTGGATCTTCGGCATTCGCTCTGATATCGGCGAAGCTGATTTGCTTCGCTACGTGCCGCAACTGGTCAAGGTATGTTCGGCGCGCTTTGTTCCAGAGCTCGTCAAACGCGCCGTGCCTGGCCTTGTGCTTACTCATGTCCCGGTTCCGCCTTCGGCTATGCGCGCACAGGCTGACATGCAGTATTTCAGCGTCAGCACCTCAGGACCCTGCTGGGAACACATTCTGCAAACACGCAAGGTCGGCATTTATATCCCGGGCGAGATTCGCGATCCTCACTTCGAGCTAACTGTCATTCTGGAGAACGCCTAATGGCTACTTCCCAACCCCCGATGCAAGCCATACAAGCAACAGCGCGGACTAACTCGCTGGCGCTCGTCTTTCAGGAGGTCTTTACAGCCGTCCTGCGTACTCGCTATCAACAGCAGCAGGTCTCCGATGCACAACTCTTTCGCACGCACATTCGCCAGGCCATACAGAATGCACTGCAATCGGCACGGAACATCGGCTACTCGAGCGAGGTTGCACAGATGGCGGTCTTCGCCGTAGTTGGATTCCTCGATGAGAGCGTTCTGAACTCCGGCAATCCAGCCTTCTCCGACTGGTCACGCAGGCCACTGCAGGAAGAGCTCTTCGGCGGCCATCTTGCGGGTGAGACCGCCTTCCGCAACATCCGCGACCTGCTCTCACGGCAAGACTCGCCAGAGGTCGCCGATGTACTTGAGTTGCACGGCCTCTGCCTCCTGCTTGGATTTCGCGGACGCTATGCTCTTGGCGATGCTGGAGAGCTGCATGCGATTCAATCGGCGATTGCGGATAAGATTCACCGCATCCGCGGCAACAGCGGCGTCTGGATGAAGAGCCGTCCAGTCGAGGTCCGGACCGTCTCGCGCAAAGACCCGTGGATGATGCCGCTGATCTTCGGTACGCTCGGCCTTTTACTTCTGACCGTGCTTGGCTTCGCTGGTCTCAAGATCACCGAGGGTGCGACCCTCTCGGGCATTCAAGCTACTAATGTTAGCTACGCGCGCTAGCGCCTGGAGTCCGCCGTGAGCAAGAAGATCTTCATCATCATTGGGCTCGCCGTTTATCTCATCCTTATTTACGTCGCCGCAGTTCTGTTGAAGCTCTCCGGCAGCACAATGGCTCTCTTCATAGGTCTGCTTGCGCTGGTCGGCATCATCGCCGCAATACTCGCGCTCTGGTTTATGAGTAAGGATCCTTCCTTCTCCGCTGCCTCAGATCCTGCTCTTGCCAACGAACGGACCGCTCTTCAAACGCTCCTGAATGAAGCCGACCATCGCCTGGCACAGTCACCCAAAGCCGGCGTCAAGCAGCTCAGTGCGCTGCCTATTATTTATGTTCTCGGCGAGGCGAACTCCGCCAAAACCAGCATTGTGCTCAACTCCGGACTCGACTCCGAGCTCCTCTCCGGCCAGATCTACCGCGAAAAGGCGGAAGTCGCGGCAACGCAATTCGTCAACGTGTGGTTCAGTGGGCCAGCCTCTGTCATGGAGGTAGGCGCACCTGCATGGAAACAGCGCGGACTCTGGCAGACCATCATCAGGCACACTTTGCCGAACCGCATTCGAGCGGCCGCTTCTTCCCGCCTGCCTGCGCGCGCTATCGTTGTATGCGTCAACTGCGAGCGCTTTCTCGCCGGAGCGTCGCCCGAAGAGCTTCAAACCTCTGCACGGCAGCTCAACGACCGTCTGCGCGAGATGTCTCAGACAATGGGTATCTCGCTTCCGGTCTATGTGCTATTCACGAAGCTGGATCGGGTACCGAAGTTCGCCGAATACGTAAAGAACCTCAACCAGCAGGAGTCCACACAACTTCTCGGTGCGACGCTTCCCTTCCTCGCCGCCAATGCCGGACTCTATGGCGAGCGCGCCTCGCAGATCATCGGACAGAACTTCGACGAGCTCACCTACTCACTCTCCGAGTTTCGCTACGACCTGCTCTCGCGCGAGCAGGAAGCGGCACAGCGCGCCGCCATCTATGAGTTCACGCGCGAACTCCGCAAACTAAAACAACAACTCGTGGACTATCTCGTCGAACTTGCGCGTCCCAGTCAGCTAAGCGCGAGCCCCTATATTCGCGGCTTCTTCTTCACTGGGGTGCGAGCCAATGTGATCCAGGAGTCCGTCAGCGCCGCAGCAGTGCAGCCCTCTGCTTCCCCCTTCAATGCCGGTGCCACACAGTTCTTCTCCGCGCGCGCCGCACAGGCTGCGCAGGTCCAGCAGAGTCCCTCTGTCACTTCGCGTAAGGTAGCGCAGTGGGCGTTCCTCGCGTATCTCTTCCCCAACCTCATCCTGCAGGACCGCAGCGCGCTGGAATCGAGCACCGCCAGTAAGCAGGTAAATCTGATGCGCCGCCTCGCCCTGGCCACAGTCTGCTTCCTGCTCTTTGCATATTTCGTAATGCTGATCGTCTCCTATGCGAACAACCAGTCGCTCGCAGGCGCGATCAAGAAGGCCCAGCAAAATCTCCCAACGCTCAGTTCCCCCACCACCGAACTCGCCGCCGGAACCGATCTACAACAGATGGACAATCTGCGCAGCGTGCTGGTGCAGCTGCAAGGCTATCGGAAAGACGGTGCTCCCATGAGCTATCGCATGGGCCTCTACGAAGGCGATGATCTTCTCGATGCCGGGCTGCAGACCTACTTCCAGCACTTCCGCCAACTCATCCTTTCGCAAACCCAGACTCGCATCATCACGGCACTCGGCCAGGTTCCCGACACTCCCGCACCTGGAGCGGACTATCAGGCTACCTACGATCCGCTGCGCGCCTACCTTACGACTACCTCGAACCACGACAAGAGCACCGTTGACTTCCTCTCACCCGTGCTGCAGCAGTACTACCTGAACCAGCGCACGCTGAGTTCGGAGAACCAGATACTTCTTCGGCGCCAACTCGACTTCTACTCGGCCTATCTCAAAGAAAAGAACCCCTACACGATCTCACCGGATATGGGCGTCGTAACCCACGCTCGCATCTATCTCTCGAAGTTCGGCGGAATTGAGCGCATCTACCAGAACATGTTGGCAGCCGCTGGTAAGACCAACCCCGCAATCGACTTCAATCGCGACTTCCCCGGCTCTGCCGAAACCGTCGTCGCGCCGCATATCGTTCCTGCCGCCTTCACCAAACCGGGCTTTACCTTCATGCAGGATGCAATCCTGCACCCCGACCGCTACTTCAACGGAGAGGTATGGGTGCTAGGCGACCAGGCCGGCCAGTCCCTCGACTATGCCAACCTCACGACGAACCTGACGCAGCGCTATAGCGCCGACTATCTTGATCAATGGCGCACCTTCCTCAAAACCGCTGCGGTGGTGCATTATCGCAGCCTGCCAGACGCTGCCGCGAAGCTTAACATCCTTGAGGGTGCAACCTCGCCCCTTCTCGCACTCTTCTGGACCGTCTCGCGCAATACCGCAGTCTCGTGGCCAACGATCGCGGACTCCTTCCAGCCCGCGCAAGCCCTCGTCCCGCCCTCGGCGGCGAACCAGTACATAGGCCCAGGCAACACTACCTACGTGAACGCGCTGATCGCCCTGCAAGGGTCGATATCACAGGTAGCGCAGAACCCCGGTGGCGCAACAGATCCCGCCGCAGCTGGCCCCATCATCAGCGCCGCGACTACTGCTCATTCAGCAGCGCAGCAGACCTCACAAGCTTTCCATATCGATCAGGCCGCACACGTCGAAGGCATCGTTCTCAAGCTTATGCAGGATCCCATCGCTTCCACCGAGGCTCTGGTGCGAGGCATGGCTCCCGCACAGGCCAATGGCGGCGGCAAGAGCTTCTGCAGCGGCTTCAATCACATGACGGCGGAGTTCCCGTTCAACTCTGCCAGCACCACGCCTGCATCTCCCGATGAAGTAAAAGCACTGCTACAGCCCAGCAGCGGCGCGCTTTGGCAGTTCTACGACTCCAACCTTAAGACGCTCATCGTGCAACAAGGCCTGCAGTACGCGCCCGCCCCCAACGCTCCGGTCCGTGTCACGGGAGGCTTCCTTTCGTTCTTCAATCATGCTGCGGGCCTCTCGCACGCGATGTTCGCCAACAACGCCCAGCAGCCTACATTTACCTTCACTATTCGCGAATTGCCGAGTCAGGGCATCACCAACGCTACTATCGCCGTCGACAACCAACAGGTATCAAACCCCAACGAAGCCAAGACCTTCACCTGGACCGTAGGCTCCTCGCAGAGCGCTACACTCACCGCCAGCTATCTAGGTGCGAAGAATCTGCCTCTGCTGCAGTTCAATGGACCATGGGCCATCTTCCAACTTATGAATAAAGCGAAGTCTACCTGGACACCCAGTTCAGGGCACCTGGAGTTCCCGCTCGAGGTCTCCGGTACACCAATTCATCTACCCGATGGCACGCCGCTGGTCGTCAAATTCGATGTCACGATGCAGCAGCCCATCGTCTTTGACCACAACTATCTTGCCGGCATGCGCTGCGTCGCCGACGTAGCCAGCGCTAAGTAATGGTGTTTTATATCGAGTTTACGCAGCCGCAGACTGCAGCAGGATGCATGTAATGTTGTCCGCACCGCCACGCTCCTTAGCCAGCTCAATCAGCTTCTCGCAACGCTCAACAAGCTCCTGCGGCCCTGCAAGCTCGGAACCACTTACCATCTGGGCAATCTCCTCGTCGGCCACATAGCGTGTCAGGCCATCCGACGCTAGCAACACCAGGTCGCCCTGCTCCAGATCCACGCCAAACAAATCCGGCTCAACACTCTCTTCAATCCCTATTGCGCGTGTAATCACTGACTGCATCGGAGACTCGTCTGCCATCGCCTGCGTCATGAGACCTCGCCGTACCTGCTCGGAAAGAAACGTATGGTCCAGCGTCAACTGCGTGGGTTCTCCCTCGCGGAACAGATAGGCCCGGCTATCTCCAACGTTGACGACCATCAGACGTTCGCCGATCACGTGCGCGGCGACCAGCGTAGCCCCCATCCCGCGGTGATGCGGCTCCCGGAGCGCGCGATCATACACCGCCCTGTTCGCAGCTATCGCTGCGTGAAACAATGCACTCTTCGACGTCTCCGCATCAGAGCCTCCGACAGTTACGGCCACGCCAAAGGCCTTCAGGAACTCCTCGACTGCAATAGCGCTGGCGACTTCGCCACCCGCAACGCCACCCATGCCGTCGCACACCACGTATATCTGGTGTTCTGCGTCGCCACCAAAGCTATCTTCGTTGTTCCCGCGTACGCAGCCGATGTCTGTTTGCGCCGCTGCCAATACCGTCATTGCCACGCGCATCTCCTTCACCGGTCGTATCCAACCTGCTATCTATTCAGTCCGGCGGGAACTCTTAGATTCTTTCGAATCAGTATAGACACGGAGAATAGCCTCGTGAACATACATTGCTAGAAATTTCTTTTCAGTTGTGTGAGATATGCGACATACTGTCTGGACTGTCACCAACCTATTGACGGGAGGCCTTTATGTCCGCACAGGATGACGCGCGCTCCAAAGAAGCCCCAGCAACACCCGCCGAGTCCGCTACTCCCTTTGAAATCTCGCTCGGGGTCGGCCAATACCGAATCGCCGCGAAAGGGGATCTCCCCACCGGCCCGGCTCGCGTTGTGGATCTGCTGCCGATCCTCCACCAACTCAGCGACGCCATGACCGATATCGGGGTTCAGGAAGCCACCAGCCAAGGCAAGACCATTACCTGCGCTCCCCACTGTGGCGCCTGCTGCCGCCAGATGGTTCCGATCACCTACTCGGAAGCGCGTCTGCTCGTTGAGTGGATGATTGATCTCCCCGAAGAACGGCGCATGGAGTTGATGGCCCGCTTCGACACTGCCGTGGCTCGCATGGAAGAGAGTGGCCTACTGCAACGGCTACACGCGTACCGTCATGGAGACCAGGACACGCTTCGGCAACTCGGCTCGGACTACTTCGATCTCCATATCCCCTGCCCGTTCCTCGAAGACGAGTCCTGCAGTATCCATCCCATTCGCCCCCTGCGGTGCCGCGACTACCTTGTCACGAGCTCCGCTGAACTCTGCAAGTCGCCTTACACTTCAAAGCCCAGTGTCATCTGGCCGCCCATCTCGCTCTTTGTCAAACTCATCGACTTTCCGCCGGAGATGTCCGCGGCAAATACGGATGGATCGCATGTACGCCAGTGGTTCCCGATGACGCTCATGATGGAGTGGGCTAAGTCGGTCGACCTCGAGATAGCCCCCACGCAGATGCCAGCCGGCGACCTGATCAACGCATTCTTCGCCAGCTTCGCCGAGAAGCCAGCACCAACGGAAGAGCCAGCCCCTGGAGGCACGTTCAACTCGCCCTCTTGAGGACTTCCCCTCTGTCCGCACGTATAAGCTGGCGCCTCCGTGACGCGACTTACGGGACGGGAATACCATGGTTGCGGGATGAGCATTCACAAAATTGTGCATATCGACATGGACGCGTTCTATGCGTCCGTCGAGCAGCGCGATGATCCAAAGCTGCGCGGCAGACCTGTCGTCGTCGCCTGGAAGGGTAAGCGTTCCGTTGTCTGCGCGGCGTCGTATGAAGCAAGACGATTTGGCGTGCGTTCGGCTATGGCGGCCATTCATGCCGAACGCCTATGTCCCGACGCCATCTTTGTTCCCCCAGATTTCACACGATACAAAGCTGTCTCACGCGCGGTACGCGAAATCTTCCTGCGCCACACGGACCTGATCGAGCCGCTTTCCCTGGACGAAGCGTATCTCGATGTCACGGAGGACAAAACAGGATTACCAACCGCTACCCGTGTCGCCATCACGATCCGTGAACAGATTCTGCAAGAGCTGCAACTCACTGCCTCCGCGGGCGTGGCGCCCAATAAGTTTCTGGCAAAAATAGCTTCCGACTGGCGCAAACCGAACGGACTCTTTGTGATTCAGCCGGCAGAGGTAGAAGCGTTTCTCGCACCACTGCCGGTCGGCCGTATTCCCGGGGTTGGCAAAGTAACAGAAGAGAGGCTGGAACAGCTTGGGATAAAAACTGTCGGCGATCTCAGAGAACACGAACTGGAGGCGCTGGAAAACTCTTTTGGACGATATGGCAGACGTCTACACGGGCTCGCCCGAGGCCTCGACCATAGCCCGGTCGTTCCCAATAGACCCACGCAATCTATATCAGCCGAAGACACCTTTGAATCTGACGTTCCTCTGGCAGAGACGGAGCCGATGATACGACGGCTCGCTGAGAAGACGTGGGCTGCTTCGCGCAAAGAACCGCGTATCGCACGAACGGTGGTGCTCAAACTGAAGACCAGCGAGTTCAACATCCTCACCCGCAGCCATACGCCTGAATCTCCACCTTCATCCTGCGAAGAACTTACCAGCATCGCGCTTTCATTAAGAGAGAGGGTAAACATGGGTTCACGGCAACGATTCCGTCTGGTGGGTGTCGGACTCAGCAACTTTTATGCACCCGATGATACAACCGATCAGCCGACCCTCTTCAAATAATTGCGCAGCCCGAGACATACTCCTGAGAGTCCAGGTCGTATCTGACGGATCAGTTCATTTTAAATTCTGGAATATATCCACTTCGAAGATGATGAGCGGCGACATTCATACAGACAGATAGACTTCTGGGAAAGCGGTAGTGCTGAAGGATGCATCTAAGAATTTTAGCTTTGTCCAGCGCTGGTGTTTTGCCTACTCTATTTTCTTTTAAGGCGTTACGGCTGCTTGGCAGGCAATGAGCATCCTACAGGGTTAGGAGAACATTTATGCTCATTATTCTCATCGTCTTGCTTTTGGTTTTCGGTTTTGGCGGCTATCGTATGGGGCCTGGGTTAGGCTACTATGGCGGCGGTGGCATTAGTTTAATTCTGTTGATCGTCATCATCTTACTCTTGCTACGAGTTTTTTAATGGCAGCTTTTAGCTGCTAACTGCTTTGGGGCTCAGGTTATTTAGCCCTTCTCAACGACGAACTCCACTTTCACTCCTGGTACATTCGAGGCTGCAGATAGCGAACTGCTTATGCTGTTCTCGGCCCAGCTATGGCCGAAACGAAGTCGCCGGAAGTCCCGCAACATGCGTTCGCATGCTGAAGAGCCCCCCATCTTCCACTCCGCCTCGCTGCGTGCCTTCTCCTGCGGAACTAAAGTAGAGAGTCTTCCAATCAGGCCCGCCAAAGGCACAGGTGGTGGGATTAGGGACCGTCGTGTCGATGATGAGATCGACGGTCCCATCCGGTGCCAAGCGCACGATGCAACCTCCTCCATAGCGGCAGTTCCACAAGAAGCCTTCGACATCCATCGCAGATCCATCCGGCAAACCACGATCGAACCCTTCGCTGAAGACACGTCTACGAGATATCTGCTGGGCTGACTTGTCATAGTCATACACAGAGATCTCATTACGCAGGGTGTCGCCGAAGTACATCAAGTCATCGGTTGGCGACCAGGCAATGGTGTTGGAGATGCCAACTCCGCTTTGCCACGTCTTTACAACTCCGTGGGCATCGAGAGAGATCAACTGACCGATGTGTTCTGTTACCTCTCGCGTGCTGCCATCGGCTGCGACGTTGTTCTGCATTGTTCCAAACCAGAGAGTTCCTGCTGGGTCGACACGCGCATCGTTACAACGTGTTGCCGGCCATTGCGGCAACATGTAGAGGATAGTGTCGCGCCGGTCGCGCTCAGGATTCCACAAGAGGATATGACCGCCAAGCACAACGAGTAGCTCTTCAGGATTAGTTGTAAGAGTAAGAGCGACAACCGGCTCATCAAACTCCCACGTCTGCAGATGGTTAGAACTCAGCAGGAGGCGATGCAAGAGTCCCCGATTGACGTCTGTCCAGTAAACAGCGTTGTGCGCAGGGTGCCACACAACACCCTCTCCACACACATCTGCCGTTCTAGCCATACAACGAATACTGGATTGAAGGATCTTCCCTTCAGATAAATCACGTTTAATGCTTGTCATATCCCACCATTTTCAAACGGGCTCTAACTGGCCCCTATTAAGATCCGTGCCGTTGGCAATCCCTATCGGAAGATCCTAGAACGGTCTGCCGCGAAACAGATATACCAGCTCGATCATCAGAATGATGACGACCGTCACTTCCAGGAAGAATGCCCGTGTCTGATTGAACTGGTCCACCATGAAGCGATACAGCTCCTCGGCGGTACGCACTTTCTGGGTCACGAGGTCCTTATAATCAGGCACGCCTACCTTCAATGCCGCCAACTTATAAAGCCGGGCGGAAAACATATCGCTTAGGAACTTAATCGCGTTATCGGCGTGCTCCGTTAGCTCCGCCACGTCGAGCAGTACCGTATGCAGCCGAGTTGCTGACCGTGCCAACCGCCATCGTGCAAAGATGCCTGTTCCTTCATCGAGGAGGGTGTACACACGTTCGAGTTCCTTCGTCAGCAGATCGTCGTAGTGGCGAAACTCGAGCAGCTGCGAGTTCGCATACTCCAGCAACTGGATAGCAGTCTCCGCGCCCGAAGTGCTGTCGTAGATAAATGCTGCATTCCATCCGATCACAGCCAGATCATTGGCATAGTAGGAGATGCGAGATTGCAGTACTTCATTGCACTCACTCTCGGCCAGTTTCCCCATATCACCGCGGACCACCTGCGCGATGCAGGAGCCGTATCTCTGGATCAGGTCCGTGACGGAGGGTGAACTATTGACCTCCCGGATATGGAAGATGAGATAGTCTTCGCTCAGCCATTCCTTGTAGGGCTTGATCAGCGCTGGGGCGGCGCGTGCCAGTCTGCCGCGAACGATCTCTGTGGCCTGCGCCGCGAAATCGACATCCCATACCCACCGGCTCGCCAACCCCGTCAGCTTGTCCCATCCTCCAGTAAAAGCAAGCTCGAAGACGACGCTCAGTACGCCGTAGTCGTAGTACTTGATCTCACCTTGTAACCGTTCGCCGCTTTCCAGCACCAACGTCTCGACGGGCTCGACAACAGGCGGTCTTTGATAGCGGACGTATCCCGGAGCAGGATGTTTCAGGTTGGGAGGCTCGACGGTGCGTGCGCTGATCAGTGCTCGCAACTGGTCAAGGCGAATCTCTTCGCATACGTCGAACTGCAATAAGACAAGGACTGAACCGTGTAGCGTGACTTCAGCGGTCTGGAGCACAAGGTCCGGCATGCAGCAACAATCTTATCTTGCAGCCGTGACCGCCATAAGAATCCCGGGATCGAGCCACGGCTGCAACCATCAGTTTTTGTGGCATTCTGTGGCGGAATTGGTGTTCGGTGTTTTAAATTTTACTCAATTTTGGTATTTGGGTACATTGGTACACATGAAAGAGCAAAAAGAACTAGACGTGGAAGTCGAAAGGGTTCAGACCGGGGTCAGGATCGAGAAGCGGCTGCTGAAGGTCCTGAAAGCTGTCGCTGAACTCAAGGACATGAGCCTGGGAGATCTGCTGGAAGGCATCGTTCTGCATGCCTTTGAAGGCAAAGCCGCGTTCTCCGCGCAGACGCTTAAGGACATCGAACAGCTCAAAACTCTCTACGGAATGACGCTTCAGGCGTCCGACAGCCATCCGTTGAGGGAGCGCAGATGATACTGCAGCCCCCTCATCAGCGCCTTATTTATCTATGCCATGGACTGCCCTCAAAGGATTGAAACGATGCCGCCTACAGAACTCGCGCATGCCACCAACAGATTTCATTTCGATATCGCTGCACCTCTGGAGCGGGCGACAACTCTTCGTAGTTATAGAAAATCCAGCCCTACCAAACTACCGAACCCCACTGAGGAAGGACGAGCTCATTTTTGCAGTGGGATTGAAACTGCTTCACTACGGGACTCGTTAGATCGGCTCTCGGACAGTAATGGAATGGCCTCCGTGTAGCCTACCGAAGAGGCGTTACTGGACTGTGATGGACAGTGTGACATTGTGCGTAATGTTGGCGCCTGTTACCCCGATGGTGACCGATTGAGTGCCGATCGGTGTTCCGAGATTCCTGTCCCCGATGTTAGAGCTTCCCCCGCAGCCGACAAGAGTGGCAATCGACGCAAGGCAAAGGATAGGAAGTAGTCCAAACTTGCGTCTGCGACCGGGACAGAGCAGCAACAGAACTGATGCCAAAGCGATGCCGGAGATGCGCCCCATACTTGAGCCGGCGTCGGCGCTGCTGGGAGCGGTTGTTGTGAACGTGAGTGTAGACGATCCTGTAGCGGTACTGTTTAGGGTAACTGTAGCCGGGTTGAAAACGCAGGAGGTCTCGGAGGGTATCGTGCCACAAGAGAGTGTGAGGGAGCCTGTGTAACCGGCAACAGGCGTGATCGTGAAGGTTGCCTGTGTGGATTGTCCGCGAGTAACAGTGATCGACGTGGGATTGACCGCGACGGTGAAAGCTGGAGCTGCTACCGAGATGGATCCTATAGCAGAGGTGCTGCCAAGGTGATTGGCATCACCGGAGTAAACCGCGACCACGTTATACGTGCCAGCAGTGAGAGAGCTGTTCTGTACAGAAGCTACACCATTGGTGATCGTAACCGCAGGCAGAGCCGTGGTTCCCAAAGTGAAGATGATCGTACCGGACGCACCCGCCCCGACGTTGGCAGTCAGGGTTACAGTCTGAAGGGGGTTGATGCTTTGCGGAGAGATCGTAAGCGATGTCGTGGTAGCGGCCTTCGTGATGGTGAGACCTACCGCTGCGCTGGTGGAGGAAGTATAGCTGCCAGTAGCAGCGTAGACAGCGGTAATGCTATGTGCGCCAGCAGGAAGTGTGGAGGTCGTAAAAGTAGCCGTGCCACCAGCGAAAGCGGCCGAGCTGAGGCTAGTGGAGCCGTCCATGAACGTAACCGAGCCGGTCGCATTGGAAGGCGTAACGCTGGCGGTAAAGGTCTCCACGCTGCCGAATGAGGAGCTGGTGGGGCTGACTGTCAGCAGTGTGTTCGTAGTGGTAAGGACCGGAGCAGCAGTGTGAGTATTCAACAGACCAATGACGGCGTTCTCTGAAGAGGCGAGGTAGTCCTGATATTGATCGGATCCTAGGGCCGGACTATTGCTGTTCAGGCGGGCGAATGTGCCGAAGGAACTGGCGGTGGTACTACCGGCGTCACCAAGGATGTACACGCTGGGGGAAGCTGGATAGACGCCACCGCCTGAGCCCAGATAGAGGTTAAACTGACCGTCATTAGAAGTGTTGCCACAGTTGATAGAGAAGTCGGGGATAGGACCGTCGACTTTACCAGTTGAGGCTGAAGAGGAGAGGTCGCAGGAAGCCGAGGATCCGGTGTAGTAGGGTGTTGTCTGGAAGGTGCCGTCGCCGCGGCCCGCATAGAGCGAGACGTTCAGCCCACTGGGGACCACAAGGTCTAGACTCCCATCGCTGTTGAGATCAGCAAGTGCCAATGTCCCAACAATGTCCAGTGGCTGTTGTTGAAGTGTCCCTGAGCTGCTGCCAAGATATACATCTCCAGCAAAGATAGCGTCGAGTTTGCCATCCCCGTTGAGGTCACCAACCAAAATTGGGCCAGTTGACGACGAGCAGGACTGCGAAACCGTAACCGGAGACCCAAACGTGCCATCCCCTTTGCCGGGGAAGAGTATAAGTCCGCAACCAGTGGGAGAAATGCCTTCGGGAACGGCGATATAACCGAGCAATATGTCCAGTTTGCCGTCACCGGTGAAATCGCCTGTGGCGCCAGCTGTGAACTGGATGCCCGTCAAGGACGGGACTGTGACACCGGAATCGAAGGTACCATCGCCGTGTCCTGCAAAGAAGAAGACCTGTGGGCTGTTGATGGAGCCTCCGCCAAGCTGGGCACCTACGACATCCTGCTTGCCATCGCCGTTGAAGTCTCCTGGAAGCAGGATTTGGGAGGAGAGTGCAGGGACCGAGGAGACAACAGTGAAGGAACCATCGCCACGGGAGACAAGCGAGAGCAGGTTGGTATTTGCTACGATGACATCCGTCAGGCCGTCTCCATTGATATCCGCAGCAGCGAAACTCGAGCCGCTGGGAACAGGCTGCGCACGGATGCCTTGGAAGGTGCCATCGCCGTTGCCGGTCAGTACGGTATAGCCCAAGGAACTACTACGCAGGAGAAGACTCGTGACTCCCATGGCGGTCGTTATGGGTTGGACATTGCCGGAGGCCACGTAGCTCTGTCCGAGAGTGAAGCCGCCCTTACCATCGCTAACGAGGATGGATAGCGGACCCACTCCAGAGTAGGTGAGGTTGACGAACTGGCCTGCTCCGGTGCTACCGGCAAAAGACAGCTGGCCTTGGGGTGCCAGGTACGGAAAAGTGGAGAGAGGGCCCGAGACAAGGCCGGAGGCGCTGCCGACCAGAGTCTGGACTTCGGCAATCGTGCCAGTCGAGTCTGTGGTTCCGTAAGCGAGGTCAGTGATGCCGTCGTGGTTGAAGTCTGCAGCGGCAGCATAACCCTGGGCCGTGGTGTTCTGAATTGGTTGCAGGGTTCCGTCGCCGTTGCCATAGAAGATGCCCCAATTGGTCGAGCTGAGCGCCAGATCAGCCTTACCGTCGCCGTTAAAGTCTCCAGTGAGAATGGATAGGGTGCCAGAGGATTGGTTGCCGCCATTGATTGGGTAGCTACTACCCGTGGTGAAGGTACCTGGGCTGGAAGAGCCGCCGTTGAGTAGCACGGTGAGCTGGACGCGATTACTGGTCACAGCAATATCCGGATAACCATTACCGCCCAGATCTGCGACTGCCACAGTGGCGGGCGAGGCAACACCGTAGTAGGCTGGCGCGGCGAAGGTTCCATTCCCGTTTCCGAGCAGGACCACAACGTATACCCCACAACTCAGAACCAGGTCCTGCTTGCCGTCCTTGTTCAAGTCAGCAGCCACAATATTCGACGTGGACAAGCAGGGTAACGGAGGCAGGCTTGACGACGTGTATGTTCCCGGTGTCGAGGTCGCCAGCAGAATGGTAATAACCGTGTTGCTCGCATTGTCAAGGCTGTTATAGCTGACTGATGCGATATCCACCAGGCCATCGCCGTTGAAATCGGCTGCAGCAGAGTTGAAAGGCTCGGGCGACGTCGTTGTATAGGATGTAACCGGGAAAATGGGTGCCGTCTGAGCGAAGAAAAGGGGAGGAAGCAAGGAGGCGACGATCAACAACCACACTGCGCGAGCCAAGTGATTGATGGATCGCAGAGGGATCAGGGAGGAATGATCACAGGACGTCATGGCCTAGTTTGCTCCAAAGATTGTGGTGCGATGAGATCATCTAACAAAGTACTATATCTTTTACCGGCGCGTCTCCGGACTTTGGAGCCTCGTTTTCACATCATCTCAAACCACTCCGGGCGACGGCTCTCAATTCGCTTCCACACTCTTTCATCCCACATCGATGGGGGATCACGTTCGACAGCACGGTTCCGACATCGTCCACTTCCCACGCTGATAGTCCATTGAAAATCAGACTCGCTCTTCTAATATTCTGCGCTCTCTTCCAGGCAGGCCAAACTTCTACACGCCTCCCCTAGACCTTGCGAAAATGTTACCTATCTCCCCTGTCTGTAGCCTACAGACTCCCTCCGTTCCCCTGACGCTGAAGCGTCAAGGTTCGCGCTTCGCGCTGTATCTACGCTCAAAAGATGCATGTCCTATCGATTTACCATTTACACATCACACTCGTGGTGAAGATGCTTTTGCCCTCACGGCAAAGTGAACGCTACGATGGCATCGGACTGAGGGTCGTCGTCAATATGAGCGTGGCCTCCAGCGGCAATCACAATGTATTGCTTCCCACGGTATTGATAGGTCATCGGCGTTGCGTGGCCGGCGGCGGGAAGCTGCGCCTTCCATAGTTCCTTCCCGGTCTGCGTATCAAAAGCACACAAAAACGGATCAATCGTACCGGCAACCAGGACGAGGCCTCCCGCAGTAACGATCGGTCCACCAAGACTGGGAGATCCTGGTGGTACGCCCGAGTCGATCGGCCCTCCCAGACTGGGAGACTCCAGTGGCATGCCCGTGTCGAATTGACCGAGTGGTATCTGCCAGCGGATCGTTCCGTTCGCCATATCTACCGCGGTGAGCATTCCCCAGGGCGGCGGAACACACGGCAGGTTCTTCTCCGGCGAACGAAAGAAGGATCGAAACATTCCGTAGGGAGTTCCTGTTTGAGCGGTGTAGTCTCCCCTCTCATCCCTTGGAGCCGTATCAAATTCGGCGCGCGGAATCAGCTTTACCTTGGCAGGAAGGTTATTCGTGTTGGAGATCAGCAGGTTCCGTTGCGGATCGAAGGCGTATCCGCTCCAGGTCATTCCGCCGATATTGCCGGGGATAGCCAGTGTTCCCTTCAGACTCGGCGGAGTAAAGATGCCTTCGTTGCGCAGTTCCTGGATCCATGCACGACACGTCTCACGGTCCGCAGGCGTAAGACCCCAGGCCTGATCCGCCGAGATATGCTGTGGAGCCAACGGTGGAGGGGCCGAAGGAATCGGCTGGGTCGGCGAAGTGACCTCTCCGGCCACATCGCTTTGCGGAACTGGCGTCTCGACTACTGGAAACAGGGGCTTCCCCGTTTCTCGATTGAGTACATACAGGAATCCTGTCTTATTGCCCTGAATGACGACGGGAACCTGCTTGCCCTCGTGTGGCAGCGTTGCGAGCAATGGCGGAGAGGCTGTGTCGTAGTCCCAGAGGTCGTGATGCACTAACTGCCCCCCCCACGCGATCTGTCCTGTCTTTGCCTGGAGCGCCACAACCGAATTGGCCCATTTATTATCGCCAGGCCGCAAGCCGCCATAGTAATCCGGGCTGGCACTACCCGTCGGCACAAAAACGAGATCGCGTTTCTGGTCCACGGACCTAATGGACCAAGCGTTCGCAGCTCCGGTCAACCATTTTCCTTTGGCCGCCCCGGCCCCCGAAGCCGAGAGGTTTGGTGGAATGGGATCCCAGCTCCAGCGAAGAGCACCGGTGCGAGCGTCAAATGCTCGCACAACACCACCTGGCATATCGGCGCGGCCATTGTCGTCGATCGCAGAGCCTACGATGACGATGTCGTCAAGGACTGCGGGGGGCGAGGTGATGTGATACCACCCGCTTCGAAACCCAGGAACGTTGCGAAGGCTTATCTGGCCCTTCTCGCCGAAATCGGAGCAAGGCGCTCCTGTAACGGCATCGAGAGCGATGAGGCGCGCATCGATGGTCGCCTCAAAGATGCGGCGATGGCATAGTTTATGCGTCGATCGTTCAGGATCGACGGCTATCACGCGATTGAATGCCGTGGTGAGATAGAGCGTTCCATCCACCATGATCGGCGTCGTCTCCAACCCACTCCGATGTCTATCTCCACTGCCGTCCGAGATGTCGGTGGTATGGAACGTCCAGGCGACCTTGAGCTTTGAAACGTTGTCGCGGTCGATCTGCCTCAGAACCGAGTAGCGCATTTCGCCTTCATCGTTTCCATAGTGCGGCCAGTCGGATTCTTTTGCGGTTTGCGCGTGGCTTGAGCCTGCAAGCCAAAGTACGACAGTGCAAAGTGCAACCAGCCAATGTGTCCTCGTGAAGAGCAGAGTTTTTATGAATCAAGAGATACGGGATGGCGTTTCAGTGGAGCAAAGGACTTGGGACGAGCGGGCCTAACGAGGGATGGACGGGATGAAATTCCCGTTCTGTTGAAATCTATTCAGAGAAGATACCGAGACAAACGCATTTAAATTTCACCGAGCATATACGAGGAACAAGCAACAGCAAAAGCCTTAACGCGGAGGACGCAGAGGTTTCGCAAAGGTCGCAGAGGGTGTCGTGGCGGCCTTTGCGTTTTCCCTCTGCGCCCTCTGCGTTAAAGCTTTTTGGCTGCTCTCCACGAATATGCCGAGAAATAAGATGCGTTTGCCCTGGAGGAGATACGTTTAGCCGCACCAGAAAGTGTGTTGTTGCGATACTGTGTATTCATTGATGCAGATGAAGCTTAAATCCGCAAAAGATCCCTACGCCGTGATAAGCCGCAAGCGGGCGTGGCTGCTGGTCTTCCTGGGATTTACGGCGCTTGGATTCCTCAACTTCGAATACCGCTATCTCAACGATCTTGCGTGGAACCGCACGCATACGTTCGCGGTGCGCTTGTTTGAGGAGATGACCGGCGCCTATTGCGGCCTGCTGTTGTTTCCTCCGTTCCTCTGGCTAGTGCGAAGAACCCGCATTCGAAGAGATAATTGGTGGCGCATGGTGCCCCTGACGATGCTCACGTTCCTCGTTATCTCCATTTGCGATACGACGCTGATGAGCCTCATCCGCAGTACACTCGCTCCACTGTTCGGCCTTGGGAAGTACGACTACGGCAATATGTTCTACCGCTATCCCATGGAGTTCGCGCAACATGTGCTGCTGTTTTCCGTTGCCCTAAGCACGATTTATTTCGTGGACTCCTATCGTGACGCGCGGAATCGCCAGTTGGCCAGCTCCGATCTGGAGGCGCGGTTGGCCGAGGCTCAATTAAAAAATCTTCAGTTGCAGCTGCAGCCGCACTTTCTCTTCAATACGCTGAATACCATCTCGTCGGTCATGCACGAAGACGTGGACCGTGCCGATACCATGCTGACCCAGCTCAGCGATCTGCTGCGCCGCACCCTGCGGCTTAGCCACTCCCAGGAGATCCCACTGAAAGATGAGCTGTCCCTGTTGAGACTGTATATCGCGATTATGGAAGAGCGTTTTGCAGAGGAGCTGAAGGTGAAGATCGAGATAGACCCAACGCTCTCCGAGGCGCTCGTACCCCAACTCATCCTGCAGCCGCTGGTCGAGAATTCCATACGATATGCCCGGGGGGCGCACAATTCCAAGCTTGATATATGCATCTTTGCGAGTCGCGACCAGGGAGATATGGCTCTTCGAGTGAGTGACAACGGCCCGGGAATTCCCGGGCTTGAAGAGGGACACTGGAGAAAAGGGATCGGGCTTTCGAACACCGAACAGCGCCTCGCCGGTCTTTACGGAGAGCGCCAAAGGATGTTCCTTGAGAATGCAGATGGCCTCACGGTTACAGTTCGTGTTCCGCTGACGACGGAGTCTTCCGCCGTATGACCGCTGCTCCTCCGCTACGAGTATTCGTCACAGACGACGAGGCCCCTGCACGGAAGAAGATCCTTCGCTTCCTTGCTCAGGAGCCGGATGTCAGCGTTGCAGGAGAAGCCAGCAACGGCGCAGACGCTGTGCTCGGGATTCAGAGGACCAAACCGGACTTGCTGTTTCTCGACGTGCAGATGCCTGGGATGGATGGTTTCGATGTGATTCGAGCCCTGGACCCCGATGCTCTTCCCCGGATTGTCTTCGTTACGGCGCACGATGAATATGCGATACAGGCCTTTGAGGTTCATGCGTTCGGTTATTTGTTGAAGCCCTTCAATCAGGAACGATTTGTCAAGGTATTGGAAGAGGCAAAACAACAGGTCCGGAAAGATCTGAGAAACGATGCTGCCATACCTCTTCAGGGACTCCTGGCCCAACTTCAAAACCGCACGCAATCGCAGCCAAAGCTTCTGGTGCAACAGAATGATCGGGGTTTTCTGCTGTCGCTCCATCAGATTGACTGGGCAGAGTCGGAACGAAACTACCTAAACCTCTACGTCGGCAACCAAATGTATACCGTGAGAGGAACGATCGAAGCCCTTACTGAAAAACTAGACAGCTCGCAGTTCTTGCGTATCAATCGTTCCTGCCTGGTCCGCATCGACTTCATACGTGAATTGCATAGCTGGTCCCACGGCGAGTACCGGGTCATCTTGTTATCCGGAAAGACGTTGATGTGGACACGGCGCTATCTAAACCACCATCCGGAGTTGTTGAGAAAACTTTAAAGAAGGAATCGCGCTGCGTTCCTCTTATTAGAGGATTTCACCGTTAGTGTCATGTGGTTCTTTTCCACCCTTCCCATGCACTGTCATCTCGACCGGAGGCGGCGCTTTTGCCGCCGTAGCGGAGAGACCCGCAGGTTGCCTATGCAGGTACTATCGCCTGCACCGACAACCTGCAGGTCTCTCCACTGCGCATGACGATAAAACCATCATGCTCCGGTCGAGATGACACTTCTGGGGTGGTTCACTAAGACATCACACCATCGGTGGAAATGCTCTAGAAGTGGCGATTCAGATATTCCCTAATCGAACCCATTAGGATAATGGCTATGGAAAGCATGCTGGAAGCCGCCAACCCGTCTCGAACCGCACTGGGAGTCGCCATCCGCAGGGCTTCGCACCAGCTTTATGATTCGCCTCCGCTGGTATTGGAAGATCCGATCGCGGTCCGGATTCTGGGCGAGGATTATCGTCCTGCACTGGAAGAGGCCGCTGCTTCCATTCACGAGAGGTATTCCCTAGGCATGCGAGCCTGGGTTGTTGCGCGTAACCGATACGCTGAAGACAAGCTGGCCGAAGCCGTACATCAAGGGGTTCGGCAATATGTTCTTCTCGGCGCCGGTCTGGATACCTTTGCCCATCGCAACCCACACCCTGACCTTCGGGTCTTTGAGGTCGATCATCCGGCTACCCAGCATTGGAAGCGCGAACTTTTGGAATCGAGCGGATTGCAAGGGTCGCCGAACCTGCACTTTGTCCCCGTAGATTTCGAGCGTCAAAGCCTCGCCAGCGAGCTGGAAAACAGCGGCCTCGATTGCAAGGCCCCTACTGTATTCGCGTGGCTCGGAGTTGTGCTCTATCTTACCTATCCGGCCTTTCGTTCCACGCTCGACTTCATTGCCACCTTTCCCACGGGAAGCGGCTTCATTATGGATTACGCCTTTCCGCGTCATGCACTGCGGCCGGATGAGCTGGAAACTCGGGACGCTCTCTCTGCTCGAGTGCAAAGCCTAGGCGAGCCTTTCCAACTCTTCTTTACCCCGGAAGAGATTGCTGCCGAGCTAACCGCATTTCAGACCGTCGAAGACCTGGACGCAGCTGAGATCAATGCCCGTTACTTTGCTCATCGTACCGACCCCTTGAATCTTGGCGGAAGGTCCGCACACCTTCTCAGCGCCTGGCGCTAGACAGCGACTGGCGAATAGAAGCTGGATTCATCAAAGCAGACGTATCTATGAAATGCTGGTGTGTGTTTTTGATACACAGCAGGAGGCATTCTTTGTTATCCCCAATTCGCATCGTCTGGACCGCCATCGTCTTTACGCTTCTATTTTGTTCGAATGTCTCTGCGGCAAGAGCCCAACAAAAACCCCTCACAGCCGACCAAACGAAGATTGTCGATACGGTAAATACGATATTCACTGCAGCTCGCACAGACGATATTGCCAAGTTCGATTCGGTGATTGCGCCCGGCTTCTACATCTTCGATGGAGGACTTCGCTTCAATGGAGATGCGATTATGGCCTTCATTAAGACTCAACACGAGGCAGGCAAACACTACGAGTGGAATGTGACCGAACCAGATGTCCATATCAGTGGCCACACCGCCTGGATTGCGTACACCAATAAGGGCAGCGTAAGCGATTCTACCGGCACCAGGAACCAGAACTGGCTGGAATCAGCTTTTCTTGAAAAACGAGCAGGCGTCTGGAAGGTCGTGTTCATGCACAGCACCCGCGTCATCATGGCAGCCCAGGAAAACCACGGTGTGACATCACAACATTAATTGAAGACGTTGGTCAGGATGCATCGAACTGGCCGGCCACGATGCCGCGGGAGATGAATGCTTGTCCCAGGGGCTGAAGCCCACCCTGGGGTTGTGCCTTAATGTCCGGACTAAAGTCCGGATCTATCTCAGAGGCAAGAAGCAAAACACCTCTATTTCAAGGTTTCGCGTTGCGCCAACACCTTGCGTAGCGCATCTTCGAGTGAGCCCTTGAAGATAAGAGTCTTCATCTCGTACTGCGCTTGCGCATTGTGCGGGAGGGGCACATGCGGATCGACGTGCTGGCAGGTAAGCTCCGCATTGCTCCAAACATTGTCAGGATTACGTGAGAAGCTCGCCGCTACCCAATCGTGATCGGTAGAGACCGTGGCGATCATCGGCACATCCACGACACGCGAGCTGTAACGGTAGGTGATGCCATCGTCCCGGTGCTGCACCCGCTCTGCCGGAACAGGAGCGGTGTACGACGCATGATAGCGAACAGGAAACCAATCCTTGAGAGGCATCGTCAGCCGTTCCGGAGTCTCGGAGGCCAGAAGATCAAAACCCTCTTTGTAATGAACGTATGTTCGTTCCAGTCGCGGATCGTAAAAGACAGCGCTAAAGCGAGGGTCGGTGATCGCCGTCGCAAAGTCGTAGTCGATCGTAGAGTGGTTGACGAACACGTAATGAAAGACGATTCCATCGTCTGCCAATGTCGCTCGCGCAACGAAATGGATCTCTCCAAAATCAGTGGCATACTCAAGCCCGTTCCCTACCCTCTTCCATTGCGGCGCGGTGCCCTGGAGCCCAGGCTTGAAGATATAGAGATGCTTCGCGTCGATCTGCCCATGGGCGCGAACCGTTACATGCTCAGGCAACAGAATTTTGAAGCTGCGTTCACTCGACGGGCCGCCAGGTACTACGACCTGCAGGGCCGGATTCCTATCCTCTGCATCTACTGCCATGCGCACACCCGCAGCATTGTGGACTTCAAGCCCTTGCGCGTTTGCGGATGTAACAAGTAGGAAAGCGGCGATCAGAAGCCATGCACGGCGTGACGACCCGGACTTACGTATGGCCTTCAGAGGATGATCGTCTTGTGACCGGACCATGAATGAACCCTTTCCACACAACCTTCGTCACCCTTAGTCTAGGGCCTGTCATTTCGACCGACCAGCGGGAGTGGAGAAACCCCTGTATTTTGAGATGTCTCCAGGAACACACTTGCCTGCAGCAGGAAACACTTCGCTGGGCATCTCTGGCAAGCTTGTACGCGAGTCCCTTTGGCTTCTTCGACAACACAAGCAGCCGCGAAATGCAGGGGTTTCTCCACTCCCGCTGGTCGGTCGAAATGACAGGCTTTTTTAGGGGGAACGAGCGCAGGTGGAATGCAGCGACTGATTCGTCCTGCATTCCACCTGTGTATGGTTCGGGTTGGTTGGGTTACTGGTCGTTGCCTTCGGTCAGTTCTGCAGCGACTGGCTTGAGGTATCCCAACAGACCGCCTGTGCCTTTATTAGGACCGGCGGTGAAGTACAACTCGCCTGCGGGAGAGCCTGCGGGGTCGTAGCTGCTGGGAGTTGCGCTGTTCGCCGGAGTGATGGCCCAGATGCCGTTGACGGCAAGGGGCTGGCCGCTCGCATTCTGCAACAGGCCATCAAATTTACCGGTGGCTAGGTCATAGGCGGCGATCGTGCCGCTGCCCTCGGTGGTGCCGCCGCCAGCGAACTGACCGATCAACAGATCGTGGCTGAAGCGTCCGAAGTCAAGCGGCGCAAGAGCTACACCCCAGGGTGCATTGAGCTGATCTCCGTGCTCGAGGCGCTGCAGGAGTTTGCCCTGTGAGGTGAAGATGTCCACGTAGCCGAGCCCGGGACCATCTGTCTCGAGGGGTGAGCCTTCCTGGTGAAGGACGAAGGTAACGACGATGTCGTTGCCGATGGCCTGCACGTTGAAGGGCACGAAGTGAGGCGGAAGCAGGAGATCGGTGAAGGGTTGCTCTTCGAAGCCGAGGAGGCTACCGAGGAGTCCGCCAATAGGCTGCTCCTGTAGGTGGACCTTATTGAAGGCATGGTCATAGACATCAACACGACCCTTGTTAAAGTTGGCGGCATACAAGTAACGGTTGCCGTTCACAAGAGCGCTGGTGAGGCCGGTGTAGGCGGAGCCGTCCGTTGTCTTGACGACAACGACCGCGTTCGTCGAAGGAGCCGCTTTTCCTGGGGTGATGCCGACGGTGGGATTCCATCCGACGATAGCGCCATCCAGAGTGGAGAAGAGGAATGCGGCTGCCGGTCCTCCAGGCAGGATGAAATCGGTCGTGCTGCCGTTAGCGATTGTGCCGGTGGGCGTCCCTGTGGGAAAGGTTTTGCTGGTGGGGTCGGCCTTGGGGATGGTGACGATCAGAGAGTTTTTGACACCGGCACCATTGAAGAGCGTGCTGAGGCCGGAGCCGTTGTCGGAGATCCACCAGGGGCTGCCGGAGCTGCGGGACAGGCCCCAGGGATTAATCAGGGTTGGGTCGGTGACGGGAGCGACGCCAGAGGTGTTGGATACTAGATTGACCTGGGTGTAGTGCTGCGCGAAGGCAGCAGTTCCCAGAGACAGGGCCAGCGATGCCAGAGTGGCCATGCGCACAAAGCTTTTCATTGGAGGTCTCCTGATACGGTAAGTCCCGCGGGTATAGGTACCTTTGCTCCGGCTGTTCCGGAGCAAAGGCTGGAGGCGAATCGCAGGCGGGGAGGATCTGCAATCGAATCCTCAGCGATACTAGGAGGCCGATCAAAACTTGATGTCAGGGGCTTGTCAGAACTTTGTCATCTTCTGACGCACAATGAAGGTTGTCTGCGCCTCCTGTATCTTTCCATGCAGTTTTTTGTAGATGTCCTCATACGATGACAACGGCGCAGGCTTTCTTGTCAACCTTCTCTCAGGGCGTATATAGTTTCGAGCCAAAGCTAAATAAGGCAGCATTGTCATTAGCAAGCTCCATTTACAGTAAAAAGTTTTTTGAAATCAAGGTATTACATGCCTACCCCGCACAATCTGGAAACCCCTCACGACCGATATACGGGGACAAGCCTTCCGTTGGAACACGACGAGAGATGGCTTCTAGTACAACGCATCATCCGAAGTAAGCACTTCGTTAAGGCGTCTCAGCTCCGGGAGATTCTGACCTATGTGGCGCACCAGGTAATTTTGGACGAAGGAGTGGCAATCCCCGAACACGAGATTGCATGCAAAGTGTTGGGACGCAGGGAGGGCTTCAATCCAAATGATGACAATATCGTTCGGGTCCAGGCTGGACACCTGCGAAAGAAACTGGAGCAATATTTTGCCACGGAAGGCCGTGAAGAACCCTATGTCCTCGAGATCCCCAAGGGAGCCTATGTCCCCCGTTTTGTTCCGCGGCTGAACACCAGTGAGTCGTACTCAACGTTCACAGCAGAAACTTCCTTTTCGGTGAGGGCCGAACAGGAACCGGCGTCTGTGTTCCCCCGAACGCAAGCTGCTCTTGAAAACGAGCCTTCTGTAGCGGGTCTTACCGATCAACCCCTCATAAAGGCACAGTGGAAGCCGCAATCTCTGCCAAAGGTTCCCTGGTACTGGCTTCTGGCCGCTTTCAGCCTGGGGATCATCGCCATGATTTGCTTCTATCGGTTGGCTTCGACACCGCCTCTTATTGCCGCGGCGAGAGGGCTGCCTCGAAACGTGATTCAGCAGCGTATCTTTGCCTCAGGCGCTCCTCTTTCGATCGTCACGACAGATTCAAGCCTGGTTCTGCTGCAGAACACCCTGCACACCGATATCTCCATCAGCGACTATGTCGGAGGACAATACCCTTCCAACCTGCTGGCCCACTCCTCAGATGACGCACGCAGAATTGCCCTGGAAAATGCTACAGCCGGACGTTATACAAGCCTTGGAGACCTCACGATCGCCTGGCAATGCCAGGAACTTGCCCAGCAGTTAGGAACTTCGGCAACGCTACGGTATGCACGTTACATGAGCGTGCGGGACTTCGAAAAAGGCAACTTTATCCTCATTGGAAGCCGTAGGGGAAACCCCTGGATCTCCCTCTTCGAACCACAACTGAATTTTGCGCTTGAAGAAGACAAGGAGACACATCAGTTCCATTTTTTAAATAAAGACCCCGAGCCGGGCGAACAGAAAACTTACGCTAACGAGCAGGAGCCCCACGGAGACTACCTAAGTTACGTTGCGATTGCTCTTGTTCCAAATCTGACGAAGACGGGTTATGTTCTTCTCCTTAATGGCTCAATTATGGACTCTAACGAAGCCGCCGCTCACCTGATCTTCGATGGAGATTTATCCCCTCCACTTTTACAGGCAATCAATCGCCAGGCAGCCGATAAATCGGAATGCCTTGAAATTTTTCTGCGGGTCCATTCGCTGCAAGGTGCGCCGAGTAAATTCGATGTCATCGCTACACGAACGGGTCTCATTAATTTCTAAAAAATCATTCCGGCTTGCCATCTTTTAACTGGGCTAAAGCGCGTTCAAGGGACGCCTTATAGTTTTGAGCGCGCTCATTGGCTTTACCACCGCCGGGGCGCTTGGTGAGCCGCTCGACTAGCTGCTCATCGGAGAGATTTACGACGGAATCGAGAAGCTGTTGCGCGGAAGTCTGCGCAGCAGTGTACTTCTGCGCAAAGTGCGACAACTCATCACGCGCTGTATCGGGATGGTAGCTGAGCCGGTCGCCGGTCTGCCACGCATCGATCAACGGATCGGGCGACCAGATAAAAGGCCATTCCTGGTTGAGGATGTCGTAGGCAGAATGAAGCCGGGCTACGGCTCCGGCAAAACCGTCCAACTGGGCGCGGGCTGCCTGAGAACCGGCGGCGCGGTGAATCTCGATATGCGTGGCCTTCGATGTGGGAGACGAGGAAACGTGAACAATAGTGGATAGCGTATTGCCGTCGTAGGACCATCCAGGAGTCGTCGCGTCGGAGGGTTGTAGGGCAAGCGGCTCTCCATCGACCGTGACAGATTCGGGTGGCCAGTCGGCAGGCAGCCGCAGTTCGTAGCCACGACTGCCCAGCATGCCAGGATAGCTTCCCTCTACGGGAGCGACGTCTACCGTGAGAGCGTCTCCGTGCTGTGCTGCGGAGATCGGTGTGAGCGCATACACACCCTTCTTGTAGGATTCGGAGTCGCTTCCATCTTCATACAGTGTGTAGGAAGAGGACTGTCCATCGGCTAAAGGCCAGATGTTCAGGATGAGCGGATCGACTGGTTTCTGGCCGGTGTATTGCATCCGCGGCTGCATAGGCACAATCGCTCCTGCGCGAAGATAGACGGGTTCCTGACTGATTGAAAAGGAACGTTGGACCGTCACAGGCCCAGAGAGGTGTTTGCCGGAAGACCACTCCACCCACTCTCCTTTGGGGATCCAGATAGTCTGCTTTGCCAGTTGGGTGGCAGGGTCGGCAGCTTGAACGACGGGCGCAACGATCATGGAATCCCCAAACACGTACTCGCCTTTGTTGTTATAGGCCTCCGGAGCTTCGGGGTAGTCGTAGTAAAGCGGGTGCAGGAAGGCGGTGCCGGTATCGTAGGTGCGTCGTGCCTCGGTGTAGATATAGGGCTCCAGAGAATAGCGAAGCTGGAAGGTAGAACGCAGGATGCTGGAATACGGCTCGGGATAAGCCCAGACACGCCGCTCGGCGTCAGGGTTCTTGGTAGTGTGAGTGCGAAGGATGGGGCTGAAGGCGCCGAACTGAACCCAACGCGTATAAAGTTCGGGATCAACGGAACCGGGTACGTGGCCACCGATGTCATGACTCCAATAGGCGTAGCCGACATTGGCCGCAGTAGACGTAAACCACGGCTGGAAAGCAAGTGAATCCCAGGTTGAGAAGGTGTCTCCGGAGAAGCCGATTTGATAGCGGTGATTCCCCAGGCCGCCCCAGCGATGAAAGAGCAATGGACGCTTGCCTTCACGCTCCTGATCGCTGAAATGAACGTAGTTGAGCCACCAGGTCGGATTGACTCCAGCTATCCTCGTGGTGGTTTCCTGCTGCCAGTCAATCCACCAAAAATCTATGCCCTGCTTTTCGAGTGGATGGTGCAGGACATCGAGGTAGTTCTGCGCGAATTTCTTGCTGGCGATGTCGAACGGAACATATTGCTTCTCCGCAGGGTCCTGTCCCATAGCCCGGGCCATCGTGGCGTATTGGTCTTCCCAGGGTTGAACGCCGGAGGCTGGATGCAGATTGAGCGTAACCTTTAGCCCATCGCGATGCAGTTTGCTGAGGAATGCAGGAGGATCGGGAAAGAGCATTGAGTTCCACGAGTAGCCGCCCCAACCCTGCTTATGTCCTGAGGCGTCCATCGTCTCGAAGTGCCGCCCTAAGGTCTTGTGCCAATCCATGTCGATCACGAAGACGTCGAGAGGAGTATCGTTCTCGCGAAAGCTGCGAGCGAGCTCATCTATCTCTTGATCGCTATAGCCCCAATAGCGCGACCACCAGGCCCCAAAGGCAAAACGCGGTGGCAGAGGAATGCGGCCAGCCACGCGGACATAATCGGTAAGAGCCTGTTTGTAACTGTGACCATAACCAAAGAAGTACCAGTCCTGCCGGTCGCCGGCGGGACGTGAGATGACCCAGGGCCACGTGCTCTGTTCCCCCTGTGCAAAGGTGAAGTCGTCTGAGTCAAATAGCGGGCGCGTGGAGTCATCGATCAGCGTCCAGCCATTGCGCGAGAGCAGTCCGGGTTCGATCGGCTCATTGGTTTTGTCCCCTCGTACGTCGTCAAGTGTGCGAGTGGTTCCCTGCAGATTACCGGTATCGCTGAGGCCAGGATGCCAGACAATGGGCTCGCCATTGCCGGGTTGGAAACTCGTCAACGTGATCGTCAGATCTGTAGGGTTGAATTTGCCATTGTCCTGTGGCGTGTAGCGCAGAAGGAGTGCACTGGTTTCAAGGATGAGGGTCTTGTCCTTACGAGTGACCTTGAACGCCGGGACTGTGAGACGGCGATTAAGAAAGACCATGGAAGGATGATCTTCAAAGTGGCCATCCGAAGCCCACTCCATGCGAATAAGCTGCGGTGTAAGAACAGTGAAGCGCGCATGGGATGACACCACGATGGCTTGCGGATCAGCCGTAGCCGAGTAGGAAGACTCCGGAGATCTCTGAGGACCCTCTGGAGAAGACTGGCCACTCATTTGCGCCGACACCCAAAAGGATGCCGGCCAAACCAACACCAGCACAAACCTGAAGAACAGCGATCGGCCCAGACGAATCAAAGATGTATTGCCTCCATGTTTGGAAATACTCATTCCCTGCTCTACGTTGAGATCTCATCAGGAGGCTTCCTGATAAACCGAACAATCTGTATCCGGCTCATTGCGAGATGAGCGGACTCTTTGGGATAATCCGATCAAAATAATATTTTGGCTGCGATCTGAACATCACGTGGCGAGTTCGCTGTAGAAGTAATGACGCCAAAGTTGGCGTCGGACACCCCTACATCAGGCCCTGAAAAAACTGGAGTGTTGGAAACATTGAAGGCCTCCCCGCGGAGCTCCAGCTTGACCTTTTCCGCCACCGCAAATTGTTTAAAGAGGGAGACATCCAGGTTGATCGCTCCGGGATTGCGGAGATTGCCCGATGTGCGGGACATATTTCCGAAGTGGTAGGTAGCTGGTTGGGAGAAATCAGCGGTGTTGAAATACTCTTTCAACTTATCCTGCACTCTTCCTCCAATCGTTGCATTTTGGCCGTTCCAGTTGGGACGTTCACCGGGGTTGAAGATATTGGCTACGTTACTGGCGGAGAAAGCGAGCGGTGTGCCTTTACTTGCGGTGAAGATTCCATTGAGCTGATACCCGCCGAACAGCGCATCGACCAGGCGGTTCCAGTTGCCCCCAAACCGCTCACCTCGCCCGAATGGAAGACTATAAACGCCGCTGACAACTAAGTTACGAGGCACATCAAAGGTAGACAGCGAGTAAGAGTCCTGCATGAGAGGGATACTTGCGTCTTGATAGGTACCATTGGAGCCAAAGTTCGAGTTGTCGATGGAATAGTCGTCGAGGGACTTGCTTCCGGTATAGGAGAAAAGAAGCGCAAGGTCCTTGCTGAAACGCTTTTCGATGCGTATCTGGATCGAATCGTAGTGAGATATTGAGCCAACATCCTGATAACCGTTGACAGTTGTGAACTGCGGAAATGGCGCGAGCAGATACCGCTGTTGAACTAGTGCGCCGGAAAGTGGTCCAGACACCTGGACCTTTCCCTGGAAGGGATTGGAAACCTGATTTAGCAGCTTACCGCCGAGCGCGAGATCTGAATCGGGAAGTTGATTGTAGCTGGGGCTATAAGGCAGTTGCAGACCATGACTCCCCACATAGGTAACACCGATCAACCAGTTCTGCGGCAACTGATATTCAAGCCCTAACTGGTAGTTCTCAGAATAGGGGGAAGGTTGTCGACGCAGGCCAGCGACAATAGAGCTCCCCGTGCTAGTGAGAAGTCCCAAGGAGTTTCCAGTCGCTGGAACAAAAGCGCCGCCTGGAAAAGGATTGGAGAGGTAGTTATTGGGTGTGGCGCCGTTGAGAGTTCCATAGTAGGTCGTTGTAGCACGATAACCTGTGTTCTGAACGGTTGAGGCCGCCTGATTGGGGCTATCGGCAAAGAATATGCCAAAGGCAGCGCGCACTACGAGCGGTGTAAATGGATGATAGGCGAGTCCCAGACGCGGCGAAAAGTTCTTGTAATTGGGGTCCGTAACATTTCTTGGGTTACCGTCGACACCAGCGTATTCCAGGCCACCCTTCAGGCTTGTGATTCCCGTAGTTGCGGCCAAGGGAGAAGGCACAGTGAGGTCAAGATACGTCGTCTCGTTGTGACGCTCCGTCCTCGGCCGGAAGAGGTCATAACGAATGCCCAGATTGAGCGTCAACTTATCGGTCGCTCTCCAATCATCCTGAAGATAGGCCGCTCCATAGTGGCTGATTGTATTGACGATCTTGAAGTAATGCACCACTGACCCTGTTCCGAGCCCCAGCAGAAACGAAGCAAGACCATCTCCGGCAGTACTTGAGGCCGTCAGGGCATTGGGTCCCTGAGTGAAGTTCGTGCCAAAGCTGAAGCTGCCTGTCGCTTCACCATCGTCATTGACATTGTTGGCTAAGATCCGAAACTCTCCACCAAAGTTAAGCGTATGGCGTCCCAGCGTCTTCGTGTTGTTGATAAGAAACGAGTCTTGTAAATATCCGGCCTTTCCCTTACCCGTCTGGCCACCAGACCCGAGCGCAAGGTATCCAGCCGGAGCTATACCTGGAAAGGTAAGTGCAGTTGCAGAGCTCGCAAGTGCAGCGGACGCCAGATAGGAAGGAAAGCCCAATGTTGTCGGATCAAATCCATCACTGACCGTAGCAGTGATGTAGTTGACGTGGGTTACACCCGCCCTCAATTCAAAGATGTAGGTCGGAGTTGCCGCGAAGCTATAATCCAATCCCGCGCCAATCGCAGGCTGAGAACTGACATTCGCAGGGGAAGAAGTGGTCGAGGCGCTCTGCGCTACCTCAATTGCCGCAGGAAATAGATGAGCGAAACCCTGCGCCGGGTTCCTCTTGGAGAACCGGAATGACACGCGCTGACGATCGGAGATCACCTCATCAACCTTGATGTCGTATTGATCAATGTTGTATGGGGACGAACCGGCGGCGTAGAAGTTGTCTATTCCGAACGCGGTTGTGTTGGGTAGAGGGTAATACTTGAGAATATTGGCAGAGACAGGATCAAACCGCGACGGATTGATTTGATTTCCTGGAAATTGTGTTCTCGTATACGTGGTGGTGCCCCCAGAGGTATTTGCTACAGTGGTGAGTGGATCGAAGATGTTGATGGCAGCGCCTTTATTGGTCACATCTCCGGAAAAATCCCCTCCGCGCTCCGCGAGTGTTGGGACTTGACTCAAGACCGCAGCGGCCGTGTGTTGGCGAAGACCTTCGTAGTCGACGAAAAAGAACGTTTTGTCACGCCCATGGTAAAGCTTCGGGATATATACCGGGCCACCCAGGCTGAAGCCAAACTGGTTTCGCTTGAAAGCTGGCAGCGGGACTTTTGCCCTGTTGGAAAAGAAACCGTTGGCATCAAGGTAAGAGTTGCGGAAAAAGTCGTAAACGCTCCCGTGCAGATCGTTCGTTCCGGATTTGTAGACGATATTGACAATCCCACCTGCTGCATTGCCGAACTGCGAAGAGAAGTTGCTCGTCTGTACTTTGAACTCCTGGGTGGCGTCGACAGAGGGAAAGATACTGAGAATCGTGAAATCGTCCGCCGGTGGAGCAGCTGGAACACCATCCAGCAGAACGTCTGTGCTGCCGGACCGAGCGCCGTTCACATTGAACTGCAGACCGATAAAGCTGCCGTTGACTGAGCCTGTGACCCCCGGAACGAGGAGAACCAAGCTATAGATGTTCCTCTGATTCAACGGAAGGTTTTCAATGCTCTGGTTCCTTATGACTTGTCCGATGTCCGAGCTCTGCGTTTCCAATAAAGGTTCAGCGGAGTCCACCTGGACCGTCTCAGAGATCGAGCCTATCTTGAGGACAAGGTCCACCTGCGCGTTTTGATCTACATCCAGTACCAAGCCTGACCTCACGAGGCGCTTGAATCCCGGAGCATCCACGGTGACGCTATAGGGTCCTGGAGGCAGGTTGGAGACGACGAACTGTCCCGCGCCGTCTGTGTGGGTCTTTGTCGTGACCTGAGTTCCGGTATTCGTAACGGACACCACAGCATTTGGGATGACGGCAGCGCTCGAATCACGGACCGCACCCGCGAGTGAGGCTGTGATCCTTTGCGCATTTGCTACTGACAGGCTTGCCACCAGAAAAAGGACAGAGCGCGCTAGAAGAAACCAAGCTTTGCGGGCCTGAAATGGATAGACCAGATTCAGTGGTGAGGGACTTCGGTGCATCGCGACCTCAAAATGGAACGAATTAGGAATGCAGCAGAACAGAACGGACTGACTGAATCTCGTTGGGAAACGACTGAGCATCCACAATCAAAACCTATTCGTAATAAATTGTTGAACGGAACGGAAACAAGGTTAATTTACCGTCTATGAAACCTGTTTACGGTAAACAGCCATTTAGAATCAGCGAGTTACATGTTGGAGAGCGCACGCGATCCCGTCGGCTTCCCGACTAGATTTTGGCTGCAGCTTACACGTTTGCTAGGGGTAGTAGCGTTCGGCGATGATGTGGGTATCGGTGGCGCGAGTGTCCAGGCTCGTTGCCGCAAGCAGCACTTCGAAGCTTCCCAGTGTGCCATCAGGACGCGTTGCCTGCTTCAGGACAGGACGCAACATGTCGCCCTGCAACAGGAGATCGACTGCCGCCTGCGTCCCTGGGCCATCCAGTCCCTCAACGATCAAAACGTGGCCCGACTTGCTGACGTTCGGCAGCAGGGCGACTACAGCATAGGTCTCATGCGTGATATTCCGAGTCGTGTTTTCATAGAGCGCACTCTCTCCCGAGTGCGGATGAGTGTTCTCGATCCAGGAGCGTCCCTGCTGCGGTTGATTGATGAAATGAAAGTTCAGATTGCGTTCAAATAGCTCCACCCAGGGATTGCTGTAGTTGGATCCAAGCAGCACCACATTGTCGTTGCTGAGGTCGTCCATGCTTAGGTTATGGGCCGCGCGGGTAATGAACCGGTTGGGAACCACCTCAGGAAGCCACTGCAGACGCGAGACCGTATCGAGATCGAGCATGCTGGTGTACTTCTGCGCCTTGAGGAAGGACATGTAGACATGGTCGTACTGCTCGACCGTCGACCAACTCTCGTATTCAGCCAGCGTGAATGTACGGTTGTTGAGTTGTTGGAGAATGACGAAGCCAACATCCGCCGGAACAATCACGGTGTCACGATCGGGTTGGAAGATCTGCGACCACAGGCTGTGAAGCGGCGATCGTGCCTTGCCGCCGCCAAAGTGCCGAATCGCAAAGGCAATTGCCCCGGATAGCAGGAGACCGCACAGAACAAACACAAGAACATATGGCCGACGGTTCCCCCCGCTCGCAGGGAGAACCGGGGATAGCGGTTCCACAGCAGGCGGTGTCTCGAGGACTTCGTTGCCTTCGCCAGGACCATATGCGGAGATCTCCGGCAAAGGCCCAGAGATATTGTCGACGCTCTCTGCTACGGGACCGTGCCGGCGGAAAACCGCCACATAGCCCCCCTTGGGAACGTCGATCCGGAGGGATTCGGTCCGCCCCTCATGCAGGTAGTACGAGTCGAGCCTCCGACGCAACTGGCGGGCATAGTTCCGAACGATATTGTCCTCGCCTGGGTCGTAACCGTACGACCGCCGGAAGACTCGCACGCCGATCTCCTGCTCGGTGAGTCGCGCGGTTTGCTCCCCAAGTGCCGCTTCGCAGACATAACTGAGAAACGACGAGAGCAATGGAGCTTTGGCAAAGTGGCGGCTCTCCAGCACGCGCGACAGTGCTGCGCGTTCCTCTACGGCTGCGGTCGTGGAGGAACTGGTATCGGCGGGTTGTTCAACCATGTTTTGCATCGATAGGAGAGAGCAAGCTTACAAAGAGAATACAAAAGCAGTTATTGCAGGAAGGTAAAGATGATGCGGCCGTCTCCAGAGGGGTATACCCCTCCGTAAATATTGGGTGGAATGTCTGATTCACTGAAACTTAACAGCACTTGGAATTCCTTGCCAAACAGGCCCTTGAAGCTACGTTCTACCGCGCGAAGGACTGGCTTCCTCCTCTCACACCCTTGAATTCCCCCTCGAGCGAGAGTGCATCTTGGTTTCAGCTTCGACGTCCCCGACAACTCTGCATCGTTTCAAAGACGCGAACACTTCGGAGGTCCAACTCTTATGTTCTTACGCAGATTCATACTCGCGGGAGCCTTACTGCCGGCCTTGACCATGTCCGCGCAGAACTTCCGGGGCGGTGTCGCCGGAACGGTCACCGACTCCACGGGAGCGGTGGTTCCCGCAGTCAACCTCAAGCTCACCTCGGTCGCGACACAAACCGTTCTTAATAGTGCCTCCAGCAGCGCTGGACTCTACCAGTTCCCCGAACTCCCCGTCGGCGTCTACCAGCTCACCGCTTCTGCTCCCGGATTCTCCACGGTCACGGTGCATGCCCTCATCGTAGAGGCCGGTCGTACCGTCGAGCAGCCCATCTCCCTCGCCGTCTCTTCCACAGAAAGCGTCGTCAACGTCACAGCAAATAGCCTCACACTCGACACAGACGACACCTCCCAGACCAGCATCATTACGCCGAAGACGATGGAGAACGTCCCCCTCAACGGTCGGGACTTCACGCAGCTGCTCAAACTGGTCCCGGGTTATAGCAACCCAGGCAACCTGGCAGGCTCACTCAATGGCAGCCGCACCAACTCAATCGACTGGCAGATCGACGGCGTGGACAACAACGACATCTGGTTCAACACCTACTCGGTAAACCAGGGTGGCGAAGCCGGAATCGCCGCTACATTGCTGCCGATCGACTCTATAGAAGAGCTGTCAGTCCAGGCGCAGGGCGGTGTCGAGACCGGGCGAACCTCTGCCGGAACCGCAAACGCAGTGCTCAAGACAGGAACCAATACGACGCATGGTTCGCTCTACTACTTCAACCGCAATGAAGATCTCTCTCGCGCAAACTGGTTTGGCCCGAACGTCCCCAAGATCCGCGATCAGGAGTTCGGCGGCAGTGTCGGTGGACCTGTCATCAAGGACAACACCTTCTACTTCCTCTCCTACGAGCAACAGAAGCTCACCGTGGGCCATGACATTCAGGACACCGTGCCTTCACCTGCCTGGGTGACGCTTGCCACCGGCCTGCTGAAGGCACGCAATGTGCCGGTAAACAGCGTCTCGACGAACCTGCTCACCTTCTATCCAGGAATGGGCAATGCACCTGCCACCATCAACAACTACTTCACCACTGAGCCAGACCAGGACACCAGCTACAACGGCCTGGTCAAGCTCGACCACACCTTCCACGACCAGAGCACGCTCTCACTGCACTGGTTTGGAGGCTCCGGCAAGCAGGTTGCCTACAACGGCAGCGCCCTGGCCGCCTTCTACCAGACGGTGCCCAGCCGCATGAATAACATCGCAGCCGTTTATCACAAGAACATCTCTCCCAACTTCACGACGCAGACGCTGCTTGGTGCTAACTTCTATCTCCAGGGTTACTACGACGTCGATACAAACTTCAACCCTATCGCTGCAGGCCTCAACACCGGCGTAACGCAGCAGCTTGGTTCGCCCGATATCGCCATCAATGACTTTACCGAGATTGGCCTCACCGATCCTAGCCGGCGCTACCAGTGGACCGGCCATCTCACCGAGAACGACAACTATCTCAGAGGCAAGCATGAGTTCCATTTCGGCGGAGAGTATCGCCACGCGGTAGTGAATGTTGCGTATCATCGCAGCCAGCGCGGCAGCTTCAGCTTCAATGGACAACTGGGTCCCAATCTCACGCAGTTGTCCGCCAACGATGCCTGGGATGCGAATGCCTATCTGCTTTCGCAGGGCTACTCGGCAGCCAGTGCCGGCACGCTCACTCCTGCGCTCAACTCGTTATCCGACTTCCTCGAGGGCAATGTCCCCGAGGGCGGCGCAAACATTGTCTACGGCAACGTCGATCGGCGCTACATGATCGACGCTGTGAGCTTCTATGGCGGCGACTCCTGGAAAGCAACGCCCAAGTTGACGCTCAACTATGGCCTCTACTGGAACTTCACCGGCCCCATGAAGGACCCTACCAACGAGATCTCCACCTTCCTTCCCCAAAGAGGCGGGTTCGTCTTCACAGGCCACGGCATCAAGACCGTGTATCCCGGAGACTTTGGCGATTTAGCGCCACGCGTCGGCTTCAGCTATCAACCCAAAGCTGGCGGCAAATGGGTCATCCGCGGAGCATGGGGCATCTACTATCAGACACCCAACTACAACTACTTCAGCGATAACCGTCCGCGCGACAACAACAGCAGCTATGGCGTGCAGTACAACCCCTACCTCTATAGTGTCCCCGGCAGCCCGAACACTAACGTCCAAACCTACTCCAGCTCATCGCCATTCACGATTGTCTCCGGTCAACCTATCTTCTCTGGAGCAGGCTCAACCAATCTTGGCGGGTTCTCCATCGATCAGAACTTTAGAAACGGCTATGCAGAGAACATCAACACCAACGTGGAGTACCAGATCAATCACAGTACCTTGCTTGAGGTTGGTTACGTTGGAAGCGAAAGTCATCGTCTGCCCGTAACACTCGAGATCAATCAGATTCCGCTTGGTGGAAACACTGCACCCGGAGATCTCAACAATGCGCTGCGGCCTTACTACACTCAGTTCCCTCTTCTGCAAGGCATCGACCAGGTAGAGAGTGCGGCCAGTGCAAATTACAACAGCATGATCGTCTCCCTGCGTACGAACAATTGGCATAACTTCGATGGAAACCTCAGCTACACCTGGGGACACTCCCTCGATGACATCTCGGGAGCACGTGGATCTCTGCCGGAGAACAGCTACAACCTCAAGGGAGACTGGGGCAACTCCGACGTGGATACACGCCAGGTTCTTGGAGCCTACCTGAGCTATGCAGTTCCTTATCCGGCGGCACACAAGCGGCTGCTCGGAGGATTGCGCATGAACACCTGGGTCACTTCCTTTACAGGCGTTCCCTTCACTGTTCATACCAATGAGGACGTCAGCCTCACCGGCCAGTACAACGACCGCGTGAACGTTGTCGGCAATCCACTGAAGGCGAAGGGGCAGGATACACCGAACAGCAAAGTCTCATGGTTCAACCCCTACATCTGCGGCTCAACCGGTGCAAATGGTGTAACCGTTACGAATAACTGTTTTGCGGAACCAGCTCTCGGGACCTACGGCAACGAGGCACGTAACAAGTTCCATGGCCCCGGACTGAACGAGGTTGATTTTTCGGTCTTCAAAAATACTGCGATCACCCAGCGCATTGACACTCAGTTTCGCGTAGAGATCTTCAACCTCTTCAATGTCCGAAACCTCAGCGGACCAGACAGCGGTCTCAATGACGGGCCGGGATCGTTCGGATATATCACGTCGACGCCCTCTTCAGGAGGCGCACCTGGAATCGGCCTGGGAGAACCCTTCAATGTTCAGCTTGCTCTGAAGATCATGTTCTAGGCTTCGCCTCAAAACGAACTCGCTGCCGAACACCCTGGCTTGCAGAACCATGTAGGCCAGGGTCAACTTTTTGCCTAACAATTGCTTGAAAGCAGGTGAACCTCTTTGAATCGCCGTACATTTGCATCCTTTGGCCTCTCCGCCACGGGTGCCGCGCTCACTCGCAAGCTTTGGGCAGAGGGACTGGCGGCTCCATCCAGCAACCGTCACTTCCATGTCGCCGTCATCTCCGACTCCCACATTATCGACCCTATGTTTCACGGCCACGAAGACACGCCTGCAGACACCGAAAGCCTCTTCCATACAGCTACGCGCCTTACCGCAGCCCGCGACTTTATCAACTCTCTCGATCCACGCATCGAACAGGTCTTTCATCTTGGAGACTGCTTCCACGACTATCCCTCCAGCAATTACGACTACTACTTCACCCATCGCACCCGTGTCGATATCGCAAAGTCCATCATGGATGGATTTCATGCGCCGACGCACCAATTGCTAGGCAATCACGACTACGGCCTGCCCGATGTCTCGCGCGAGTTTACGCACAAACTCCTGGCCGCGAAGTGTGGACTGTCGCCCTATTCGGCACTGGACTACAAAGGATGGAAGTTTCTACACCTGAACTGCTTTCTCGGCGATACGTGGGACCTTAAGTCACCGCTCTACGATCAGGGCACAGGCTCACTCGGAGAGACTCAGCTGCAATGGGTCGAAGCACAACTCGCCGAGAGAAAACCCACTGTCGTCTTCATTCACTATCCGCTATGGATCGTCGCACCTACCGAGATCGCGGACTTCGGCCTGCATAGTCTGCTACGGAAGTATCGCGAGTCCATCAGGCTGGTCGTCTCTGGCCATTGGCACAAGTGGATTGACTTTGCTCACACCTTCGGCCCGCAGCACTACGTTATGGCGGCCACACGTTACGACGAAAACGCCTATATGCTTCTGGAGATCGACCGCCAGACAGCAACATGCCGGTTCCTCAATGCCGATCTTGTCGACTGGTCCACGCACTACAGCAAACCCTACGGAGTGTAAGTTCAGCAGTACGCTAGAAGATGATTCTTGACCTCAGACCTAGCAACGCCGTTGTGTACGTCTTGACAGCATTCGTAGGATGCACCGAAACTTCGAGATCGGGTCCCAGCTCTATGCTCTGCGTCAGCCTCACTCGGTAAAACGTCTCGAAGAGGCTCTCATGGTGCCTGGCACTATGGCTTGGGTCCGTGATGTTGATCGAAACACCAAACATGTCTCCACGCCGTCCAAATGGTCGTACATGCACGATGCCTGCGTCAAAGACTCTCTTGATCGACGTACCTGCATCCGTGGCAACCCCGAGGCGTCCAAATGGAGCCCAACCATCTTTCAGTTCGTAATCGGAGCCGAATCCCAGACCTGCTCCGCTTCCCAGCGTAGCAGTATCGTCCCGCCACACCAGAAACCGGAAGAGATGCTCCTGCTGAGTCGGGGCGCCTTCTTTCCAGCCTAGCTCGATCGCATTCATGTACTTCTTGTCGACCAAGGTCTTGAGATTTCTCTGCTGCGCGCCTTCCGTGTCGATCGTCACGGCATGGATGTAAAAGTGTGGCGTAGCCTGATACTCGAGCGCAGCACCGCCTGCATAGGTTCCATCGGACGGGATAGTAAGGTTCCCGTCATTTTCAGCATTTAGAAACTGGGTGCGCTCATCATTGTTATAGAGACTCAGACTGATGAATTCATTGGGGTGAATCTTACCAATATAGAACGCCATCTTCTTCTGGTAGAAATCCTGGCGGTAGTAGAGGATGTTGAGCGTGATCGGTTCCTGCGGCCCCCCACCTGGCAGACAGTTCAAGACCAATCCAGAGCCCAATTGATCGCTTAGATTGAACTTCTGGCTAACGCCCAGATTCTCTCCGGATCGTACCAATAAGCTGAACGTGCCAGCGTTTCCGCCGTGATCGTAGGCTTTCCATCCACCTGCGAGATCGAACCTGGCTGTTGCCGAGTTGTGCCGCACGCCGTCAGGCGTCTCGGTCGCGTACTGATTCAAAACGGTATAGGTCGCGGCGAAACTAACCCGCTTCATCCTGCGGAAGTCGTTCAACATCAGATCGACGGGAACCAGCACGGGATGAAATGGATCCCGCTGAAAAAGAGGATCCGCCGGCACCTTTGCCAACACCGCTGAGTCCTGATCGAGAGCTTGTCCGGGGAATGGTTGAGTCAGTGAGGGTTCGCCCTCAACCTGATTTTGCTGCCCAGCCATAGCTTGTCGCTGCACCTGAACGCGCGCTGACGCATCCGGTGCGCCCGATCCAATCTGAGACAAGGTATACCGCGGCGTTGCGAGAAAACCAGCGATCAGAACCACATATGTCAGAATGCGTGCCACATGGCAGAGATCCAACTTCGGAAGTTCGTAGAGACTGCGCATCGAGTTTCCCCAACCCAATCGGAACATTGCAGCCATCGAACACCGAACGATAGAGCAGAATCCCTATAGATGTACCCAGTGGCGATCATGTGAAGGGCACTTTCCCCCCCAAAAAGCGCCGCGGCTAAGCCCTCTCCGGGGGATAGTAATAGGGATTCTGCTCTAGCCTTGCCAGAACATGTGCCTGCCCAGACACTTTACAACGATTTCTATCCGGCCTGTACAAAAAACAGCTCCCCATAGAGTGCCAGACCTCGCCGTACCGTTGCCAGGCACAAAGCGCGGTCACACTTGAATAAGCTCTATGGGGAGAGGCCTTCGATAGACGCGTGTCTCCCCTATTGAGTCCTGGTCGCGTGAACCAGCAATTCGACGCCTGGGACAATCCTATCCAGGAGGACGGCCTCCGGCTTCTCAAGCTCCTTGAGTTCGGATAATTGTTGCTTCTGCGTCTCTGCGTTCGCCGGCTGATTCTTTTGCAGGCTATCGAGGGCAAGCAGGCCAATCGTGGATGCATGGGCGAGATTGTGAGACAACGGCACCAACTCAGCAGTCAATTCAGACTTCGCCAGCAAGGGCTGAAGAACTGCATCGTTGTCTCGCCATAGCGTCAACCACTGACGTGCTGTTTCCCAATCTCCAGGGACGGCTTTTCCTGCGGCGATTCGCGCGGCAAGCTCATTGAACTCCCGTGCTTTGTCGCTTTCGGGGGGGACTGTATCTATGAGTCGATTCAGCGGGGAAAAGGCGTCATAGGGCTTTAAATCTTCTCGAGCATAATCCCGCGGCGGCTGCACTACGCTCGCGAGGACCTTCAGAGGTGTTGGATCGTTATAGCCACTCAGTCGCCTTAGCATCTGTTCGCTGACGCTTTGGAATGGCAAGCCGTAGTACGCGAGCTTTTGAGAAAGTGTATCGAGACGTGCGTACATGGAGCTGGGATCTTTTACACTCTGCGCTGACCAAAGACGTTCCGCGATGACAGCTGTCCGCGGCCAGATGCGACTATTTACAGTCTCAGGGGTGACAAACTCCGACCACATCGTCGCCTCGCCGCCCAGGATATTGGCTTCCTGTGCCGGGGATAGTGTGGCTGTGCCGTTCACCAGAGGATCCACCGCGTAATGATCGGCTGCCGATTGATTCAAGTCAATGTAATAGCCTGCCGATAGAATCCCGCGATAGCCCCGCCGCGCGGCCTCCGCCAAAGAGTCCTGTCCACGCCACGACTGAATCACAACATCATGAGGTGTGTCCGGCTGTAACACTTCGTCCCAACCCACTGTGATCTTGTGATGATTGGTGACGAGCTTTTGTACCCTGCCGGTGAAGTAAGCCTGAAGGCCGGCGTCATCCTTAATGTGGTGGACTTGCATGTACTGCTTGATACGCGGATTCGCATCCCACTCCTTACCGTTGCACTCATCTCCGCCGATGTGGAAGTAGGCATCCGAAAAGAGGGCGGTCATCTCGCCGATTAACTTGTCAAGAAACTGGTAGGTGCTTTCACGGGTGGGATCCATCGCTGGATTAAAGACTCCCCAGTGGCGTTCGATCTGGTACGGACCAGTGCCGCTCGCTAGATCCGGATATCCGACAAACCACGCTGTTGCGTGACCCGGCATGTCGAACTCCGGAATGACACGAATGCCACGGTCGTGAGCGTACTCCAGAATGCCGCGAACCTGATCCTGCGTGTAGTACAGACCGTCAGAACCTTTTTCCTGCAGCAGAGGAAAGGTCTTGCTCTCAATCCGGAAGCCCTGGTCTTCGGAGAGGTGCCAGTGAAAGACATTCATCTTCACCGCCTCCATGCCATCCAGGCTCTCTCGAATCACATCGAGCGACATAAAATGACGGCCGGAGTCGATCATCAGTCCGCGCCAGGGAAAGCGTGGCTTGTCATTGATGGTTACAGCGGCAACCGCGTAGCCTTCTGGCGTAATGTGAACCAGTTGAAGAAACGTCTGCAATCCATGCAGTACGCCGAGAGGATTGGGCGCAGTGAGCAAAACCCCGGCTGCAGTCACCTCCAGGTGGTAGGACTCATCCTCGTCAAGCTGCTGCACGGGCGCACTCGGGCCTGCAGTTTTGATAACAAACTTCCCTGCCTTAGAAGGCTGGGCGGGTATCTTTAGAATCCCTGTTTCACGAGACAGCGTATCGAGGAAACGTGTTTGCGCACGATCCAGGCGCGGCTCTGTGTACCCCTCAAATACAACCTGCAGCCCATGATCGACCAGCAGGCTCCCGGTCCCAGGTATTGCAGTTGCCGGAAGAGGCATGATGGGAAGCTGTACCGACTCCTGTGCTGACGAGTTGCTAGAAAATGGCATGAAGAAGAGCATGAAACTGAAGCAACTCGTACGCATCACAGCTGACTTGAACATGGCACCTTCTTTGTCGCAAAGCCTCATCGGCTACTTATAAAAATCGATATATCCAGTTATAGACGAAGGCCGAAGCTTGCGCTCCGGCCTTGTCTCTAGTGCTTCGGTTAGGGGTTAGAAGTAGAGCTTTCCGCTGAACTGCATGACGCGGGCTGCATGGGCGCTTGTGGCTTGCCCATAGTTGACGTCCCCAATACCCGTATCTATGAGATAGAAGTTGGTGTGATTGAAGAGATTGAAGGCCTCAGCGCGCATCTGAAGATTGATGTTTTCGCTGAACCTGAAGTTCTTCATCAGGCCCAAATCAACCTTTTCCACGCCTGGGCTCAGGATGTTTCCAACGCTGCTGCTACCAAAGTGTCCCTGGGCCGTGGCGAAGGAACTGGTAGTGAACCATTGAGCCTGAGTCTTGGTCAAGTGAATGGGAGCTACCTGATCGGGACGAGGAGAGATGTCTGCGTTCGGATTTATCATGCCCAGACCACCGGGATAGGTGCCTGCCGCGCTATCTACGGCGCAGAGAGGATTGGTAGGAATTGCAGGATCATTATCGTTCGGAGTATTGCAGGCAAATGGGTCAACCTTCTGATAGGCGTTTGTAGACAGTCCGGAGTTTAGAGTGACAATGCCCGACACCTCCCAGCCGCCAAGCGTATGTCCGACCAGGCCATGCTGCTCACGGAAGAACGGAGTCTTATAGACAAAGTTGCTAATGAAGCTCTGCGGCTGATTCAGCCCAGATGCTCCGTAGTCGAGCTTCGGATCATAGGCATAGGTGCTGGCAGTGCCCGGAGGTCCACTGAGAGCGCTGCCAGTCGCGGCAGTGCCGCGATCGTTCCAAGAATCCGTCAGATTCTTAGACCAGGTGTAGGAGATGCCAAGCGTTAGGTCGCGCGTCGTCCGGTGATTCAGCGATACCTGCAGCGAGTTATAGTTGGCGGTAAAGACCGGCAGTCTGGTCTTGAAGTACGAATAACCCAGGTAGGGGCGAATGTTGTTGAGAGGTGCAGTCGGGTTCGTTTCGCGTGTAGCCAGCGTGGGAATGTTCGTATCCATTTCGCCCTGCAAGTGCCGTGAGACTGAGCCGACATAGGCAATTTCAAGCACGGTTGTAGGAGCCAGCTGCTGCTGCAACGAAAGGTTGAAGGCCGCATACGAGGGAACTTTAAACGTGGGGTTGCCGGTTGTTGTCAGTGAATTCGGTCCGGATGGAGGTGCAGCACTCCCAGCTCCTACTGGATTGTCGAACGTCGTATTGGTGATCGTCGTTGTCTGTACCAGTGGTGGATCGGAGAATGCGTTCTGTTCCCAGATGCCGTCACTGGTGCGATCGAAGAATATACCGAAGCCGCCGCGCACAACGGTCTTACCATCTCCGTAAAGATTGTAGGCAAAACCGACACGAGGTCCAAAGTTCCAGTTGTTGTTGGGGTTTACCGTGCTGCCATAAGGAGAGCAGCTGACCTGAGAAGAGATGGCCTGAGCGGCTGTACAGGCAGCGCCCTTGGGAAAGATCAACCCATTGGCGTACGTCGCCGGCGTGAAGGTCTGGCCGCCGACAAAATTTCCGTTGCTATCGAGGGCCGGAGCCAGCTTCGATTGGTATAACAACGGGTCAAAGTTGGTTAGTGTATTCTTTGCGTCCGTGGGCGAAGGGAATCGTGTCCAGCGAAGACCCAGATTTACAGTCAATCTCTGGCTCGCCTTCCAATCATCCTGGATATAGGCTTCCGTATTCCAGAAACGCAGATCCGGAATGGTATCCCGATTGGCCTGCTGGTACTGAACAGCATTGCCCAACAGGAAATCTCCCCAGCTATTGAAGTTGAAACTGGCATTACCGCTGCCACCATTCTCGGTCTTCAACATCTGCTGGGCGGTAACACCCGCGTGCAAGGTGTGATTCCCCAGTGTCACCGTAAAGTTGTCAAAGATGTTTCGGTCCAAGTTGCGTTCGTTGTACGGAGCCGCCCCCTGCGACACGACCGTGGCTGATCCATCCAAGATATTGACAGTCGGAATGCGTCCATAGGGGTCGGGGCTGGCCAAGTTGTTGGTCAGTGAGGAAAGAACACTGGGAGAGTTTGCGGGGCCCGAGAGCACACTGTTGATGGTTCCCTGTGAGTAGGCAAACTCCAACTCGTTCACCATCTTCGGAGAGATCGTCCAGGTGAGGTTCGCTACTACATTCTTGCCAGGGGCATTGATGCCGACATTTACCACTCCTGGGTAATTGGCACCGCCCCATTGACCGGTGGGAAGATTGCTGGGAGCATCGTCCTCCATGCCGCGCGCAAAGAAATGCAGCTTGTCGTTGAAGTAGTGGTCTATACGAACCAAGTCCTGGCGGAAGTTATTCAGTGTCGCGTAAGACGAGACCTGGTTACCGTAGGTGAAGTTGTTATCCGAATTGAAGGTGGTTGCGTTGGCCGCATTGCTATTTAAGATCTGCGCCAGATATACCTTGGTGTTTGCGCTGTAGCAGGAGGGGTTGACAGTACCTGTGCCACCACCCACCGTTGTATTTGGGTTAGGGGTCCATCCTGTGATGCAACCGGCAGGCGCACTTGGTTCACTTGCGGCATAAAACGAGCCCGCAAGCTCCGCCGCGGTAGGAGCCGCCACATTGTTCGACGTTGGGCTTGTAATCTTGCGCCATTCCTCCGACCAGAAGAAGAAAGTCTTCTTCTTCTCTGAGTTGTAAATGTGTGGAATATAGAGAGGGCCGCCAAGGGTGAAGCCAAAGTTATTGTAGTGATCGGGAGTACGGGGAATACCTTGCTGGTTGTTGAAATAGGTATTGGCGTCAGTCTTCTCCGTACGCACAAACTCATAGGCGGAGCCGTGGAAGAAGCTGGTGCCGGAACGGGTAGCTACCGCAATCTGACCACCGCCGCTACGTCCGAAGCTTGCATCGTAGGAGCTGCGTTCCAAAGTAAGTTCCTGGATGGCATCGATGCTGGGAACGTTGACCAGCGAGGAATTCGCACCGCTGTCGTTGATGTCCGCGCCGTCCACCATCCAGTTGTTAGCCGTGGCGCGCGCGCCGTTGACCGAGATGAAAGCCGTGCTATTAAGCCCGCCAAAACCAGGCGAGTCGCCGAGTATGTTCACAACGCCTGGCTGCAGCGTAACCAACTGTTGAAAGTTGCGATTGACCAACTCGAGCTCGCGGACCTGGGTTCCAGAGATGGTTCCAGCCTGGGAGCTGCTTTCGGTATCTACAGATACCGGGTTATCTTCCACCGTTACGGTCTGGCTTTGTGAGCCTGCCTTCAACTCTACATTCACGGTGCGCTTTTGTGCCACATTCAGAACGACGTTGTGATCCGAGAAGCTCTCGAAGTTCGGCGCCGAGACAGTGATCGAATAGGTGCCGGCCGGGACGTTGCTGGCAGTGTAGTTGCCGGAGCTATTGGACTGGACTACGCGAGGTTCCCCATTCACTCCGTTCTGGATGATGGTGATATTGGCATTCTGAATCACTGCCCCGGTGCTATCCGTTACCGTGCCTGTGAAGGTTCCTGCCAGCTCCTGTCCGCGCGCCCATGGAGAGAACAAAAACAAAATCGTCATCAACAGAAGCAGACAGGAGCGTCCTTTGGTAAAACTCGCTCTCTTCGCCGAGACATCCGGAACGGATGCAACTTCTGTACAAAATGCAGAACTAGATTTGATCATGAGGCTCTCCATAAGTGTTGCTGCTTGCAGCGCAAGGGCGTAGTTTTCGAATTGCTTCGGCTTCGTGTGCGATTTTGTCCGACCTTCAGATCGCGATACGTTGCGATCTGAAGGTCGAACGGGGTTAGGAATTAGTTTGCCGAGACGCCGGACAGGATAATTCTTCCTGTCCGGCATAACGTTCTTATGGGTTAAGGTCTGCTCCCAGTGCCTTGGTCAGGGATCCGCTGGTGTCGTCGTCTTTCAACGCCCAGACATAACCACCACCCAAGCCATTGGCTTTGATGTAGTTCACCTTGCATTGCACCGACGTGGGATTGTCATAGCTAAATGCCGTGTCGGTGGTTGCGTCATACATACGGGCTACGCAACGGGTGGAGTCGTAGGTAGAAGTGAATCCGTTATTCAACAAGTTCTCAACCGTTTGATAGGTTGCCAGGCCGTCGGTCAAGATGAAGTCGCATCCTGCCGCCGGACTTCCCTGGTTGTCACCCGTCGGGCAATTCCCTACACCGTTGAGGTTAGGAACCGGAGCCGTTCCATTCGTAGTCAGAGCGCCAGTCGGATCTGTAATCCCGGTTGCGTTCTGATACATGCCGCTGTTGGCTGAGGTCAGACCTCCTGCCCAGCCAGCACCATAGAGTGGGAATCCCATGGTGTACTTGGCCGGCGTTGCACCGTGTGCGAGATAGTAATTTACGGTCGACTGAATCGTGAAACCTGTTCCATAGAGCGGACTGGCAGCTTCGTCGTACAGCGGAGACGCGTCATTGGTGGCGTTGGAAAAGTCTCCGGAGTAGTTATAACCATCGACGTTCATGTAGTCCAACACCGCGGACAGACCCGAAATATTGATCGTGTCATAACCGCCGTCGTTGCCCGAATCCGCAGCCGCGCCCGGTGTTGACGGACCGGCAGCCAAATCGGCCAGCAACTGATAGGTCTTGCCGGTGGTTCCCGTCAGGGTGTTCAGTTCGTTGCGGAACTCGGTCATCAACGCCGTGAAGTTGGCCGTATCGTTTGCGTTCGGGAACTCCCAGTCGATGTCGAAGCCATCGAAGAGAGTGCCGGTGGAAACACCCGAGGCAACATTGCCCTGGATGAACATGCTGACGCACGAGCTGACAAATGCCTGGCGTTGAGCAGCCGTGCTAGCTGCGAGATCGAAGAGCTGATTGTAGGTGGGTGGGTTCCATCCGCCTATGGAAATCAACACTTTCAGGTTGGGATGGAGCTGCTTGAGTTGCACGAGCGCACCAAAGTTACCCTGCAACGGAGCCACAGCCGCCGTAGCGCCAGGTACCTGCGGGACAACCTTCTGATAGTCGGCATAGGAGTCGGCGATCGCGCAAGTCACATTGCTGCCGTTCGCGGCCGGTTTGGCAAAGGCATAAATGACATGCGTAAGGGCGTTGACCTGGCCACTATTCTGCAGGTCTGCAACGTTCGAATTGGCGTAGTAGGTGCCCCACTCTTCAAACCATCCGCCAACAAATGCGGTGCCGCTGCTGCTAGCGGCAGAGGTCGTCACGTTTACTGTGGCTCCAGATGATGTGCCGGCGCTGTCCTTGGCTACGACCGTAAAGGTATAGCTGGTCGAAGCCGTCAGGCTGCCCACGGTATCCGACGCTGTGGTCGAGGTTAAGGTCGAAGGACCACCGGAGATGGAATAGCTGACGGTGCAGCCAGTAGGAGGCGTAACCGCCGTCCAGCTCAAATTGGTGGTGGTAGCTGTTGTGCCGGAGGCCGTCAATCCAGTTGGAGCGCTGGGTGCGGTCGCACAGGAACTTGCCGAGGTCGTCACATTCACCGCTGAACTTGCGGCCGAGGTGCCGGCAGCGTCTGTTGCCTCCACGGTGAAACTATAAGCAGTCGAGGCAGAAAGGCCGGTTACAACATCGGAGTTTGTGGTTGGGGTGGCAATCGAAGCGCCGCCTTGCAGTACTTTGTAGCTAACCGTGCAACCTGTGGGAGCAGTATCTGCCGTCCAAGCCAGGTTTGTGCCGGAGCTAGTCGTTCCAGAGGCCGCTAATCCAGTCGGTACAGCTGGCACGGTCGAACAGGTTGAACTTGAACAGGTTCCGGTCGCGGTCCAGGGTTGGCCAGAGCCGGCCCCGCCGCTGTTGGTTGCCGGGCTTTGCCCTTGTGTCCACCAATTGGCGACGTAATTCTCGCCACTCAGGCTTGCGGTCATACCAGCTGTGTAGATAGCTGTGGAACTCCATGCTGTGGCGCATGCTGTCTGGGCCGATGCTGTTCTGGGGATCATGAGCGCGATCAGACCAGAGAGCAGAAAGAGAGAGAGAAAAGCACGTTTCATCAGGTCACCTTGAATTCGGGGGAGCATGTTCCCCGCCCGCCCGCGGTTAAGAGTTTGAGAACTCGGTTATGGTCGTGCCAGACAAATCTGAGATAGAACCTGCGAGCGAACCCGTGATAATGCCGTGAGAGAAGAAAGTAGAAGTGCGGTTCGATGGCACAATTGACGTGCCCAGAACAATGCCAACCAAAAGCACGGGCAGAAAGCGATTCGACATTCGTTACATTCGAGACCTCCATGGGTGTATCGATGGAACAAAACGAAATACGCAGCCCGAAAGCGAGTTAGCCGCAAAAACTTTTCCTGCGACACCCACCCGAAACAAGACATTAAAACCTGGGTGCAAAAAGATACTTATGAACGTATCATTAGAATCAAGGTCGGTCAACAGGATTTTCACGATAGCCTAACCGGCTCTTTTCGTCTTTGTGCTTACAAGACAGACCGTGAATAAAAATGCGCCGATCCTCCACTCGCTCAAGAAGTTACGACTGCTGACAGCACACTGGAGCACTCATAACAGCACGGTTCGACCACGCGCTTGCCTGAGGAAATCAACACATTCTCCAGAATCCAGCCTGTAAGACAGCACTACCCTCCCAGGCTGGGAACCGAGAACCACTGTGCTTCCAAATTCTCCACATCGCACTCAACACCGGCCTCACTTCGTCGATCACTAAGAGGCCACAAGAACAAGCAATCAGGCACTGCATGGAATACGGGATCGACGACGATATGCAGACATGCGAAGTAGACAAAATACATCCGAATACAAGAGTTCAGAAAGTGCGGTTTCATCCATGATGGGACTGGTAGCGATATAACTTCTCTTCCGAATCTCGCATTGCGACAGCGACGGCACCCCAGACGACCGCTGAACTTCCAAGGCTGCTTGGCAACACTCGTGCAACTGCAATTTCGCTCTTGCGCAGCATCTCCACCGTCGGCTCCAGCAACGCCGGGTGGGCACCAATATCTCCGCCAAATACAAAAAGACTGGGATTCAAAGTAAGCGAGAGATTCAGAACAACATCCCTCAGAAGTCGAGCACGCTGATGAACCACTTTCTGTGCGGTTGAATTGCCGTTCAACGCAAGATCAAGTACGCCAATTGCCTTGTGGATCTTTTCCGTCACTCCAGATTTACTGCTGACAGCATTCCAGCTTTTTAGGATGCCAGGGCCACCTAGTACCTGCTCGAGCTGGCCAAATTCATACAAGGATGGCTGCACGCTGGAGATATTGGGAACGTGAAGATAACCGATCTCTCCAGCCGCCCAACTCGATCCATGCACAATCTGCCCATTCACAAAGATCCCGGCACCCACACCCGATCCAGCCGTGACCAGGATAAAGATAAAGCTTTCCTCGGATTGGGCAACACCACGAAAGTGCTCGCCAATCGCAGCAAGATTGGTGTCATTCTCCACGAATAGGGCGCACGAAAATTGCTTCTTGAGTATGTCCAGCAAAGGAACATCTCTCCAGGCGTTTGAATCACCGACAGAGACGATAATCCCATCTCGAGCATTCGTGATTCCTGCCACGCCCACCGTCATGGCAAGCAATTTCTTCCACGGCAAACCATGTCTCTGCATGAGTACCCTCAGTGAAACGCGCAACACCTCGATCACCGCATTCGGGTTACGCGCATCCTTCGGTAGAGGTTCATACTGCTCCTCGAGAAGAGTTCCGTTCAGATCGGTCAACAATATGCGGAGGGCATCTACCGTAATATCGACGCCGGCAAGGCATCCATAGTCAGCTTTGAAGCGAAGATTATCCGGCCGGCGGCCACCGCTCGACGTCCCCTCCCCAATCCACTCAATCAAACCGAGATCATTGAGGTCAGAGATGACATTCGCAACTGTGGGAGCACTCATGCCCGTTTCGCGAACAAGATCCGCGCGCGAGCAATTGCCCAGATTCTTCAACAACATCAGAATTGTGCGCGCATTCGTCTGGCGCATCAGTGCTGGACTGCCTATCAATATCGGATTTTTGCTCATTCTGCCGCCTTGATGATCCTAGAAATTCTACACTTCTACTATAGGAGCGACCGCCTGCTCCTATAGCCACTTTATCTCCCAATCAAAAGAGCGATAGCGAATAACAACCGATTGAACACGCCATGAATGATACCTGGCAGCAAGGACTTTTCCGCAGCGCGTCCCTGTTTTCTATTGAGAAACAGTCACAACTAAAAAATCTAAGCAGACACCATGCAGGCCACTCAAAAAGTCCATCGGACTCACAAACCACTCCGCATTGGGCGAAATACGCCTTGCAGCACCTCGATCTGTTCCTTCAACAAACGCGCTGAGATCGCCGCGGATGGAATGTTGGCAAAGCCATGAGGAATGGATGGTACCAGATGAAGCTCAACAGCCACTTCAGCCTCTGTCAGGCGGCGGGCATAGTTGAGCCCCTCATCGCGCAAAGGATCAAGGCCGGCACACAGAATATACGCCGTAGGCAGATTCGATAGATCCTCAGCTCGTGCCGGTGCCGCGTACGGCGAGATATTGTGAACGTTTTCGCCCAGATACCAACGCCACATCGTCTCAGCCTCTGGTCTTGCAAAGTCCGGAACGTCTGTAAACTCACGTGCAGACGGTGTCTCGAGGCGATCGTCCAGGGCAGGAATCAGGAGCATTTGAAAACAGATCTTTGGGCCGCCCCGATCGCGTGCGAGAAGAGCTATGGCCGCTGCAAGATTCGCCCCCGCACTGGATCCTCCTATAGCAAGAAAGTCGCGATCCAGATTCAGCGTTCGGCTCTCCTCCCAAAGAAATTCAAGCACTCGGTAGCAATCCGTGAGCGCAGCGGGAAATGGGTTCTCGGGAGCGAGCCTGTACTCAACGCATACGACGACACATTGGGCATGAAGAGCATAATGAGCGCATTGCAATTCCTCAGAGAAGAGATCGCCACAAAAAAATCCTCCCCCATGAAGGTAAAGCAGTACAGGCAACACACCTGCCGCATTTTTTGGGCGGTAGACGCGCACGGGGACCTGGACCTTTTCGCCATCAGGGAGCGGAACCCAAAAGTCTTCTACCTCAAGGCCGAAATCTGACAACCACGGTTTCGTTACCTGCCGCGCAGCAGTCATCGCTTCGCGCGCAACACGGGCATCCCTAAGAATCTCTCTTGGATGTTTGGCAAGTGATGCGAACGCAGGATCCATCGATAGGTTCGACATTCTCCCTCCAAAGATTAGAAGATAGATTTCTCCGGTACAACATCCAGCATCTCTTCGCGGAACGGCAGAGCCGTAAGTGCGCCACGCTCACGGGTAGAGAGCGACCCGCAGATACAAGCTCGCCATAACTGCTCTTCGATATCAGCTCCGGACAACCATGCGTCGATAAAGCCAGCGTCAAAAGCATCGCCCGCACCGGTTGTATCTACAACCCGAACATCCGGCGGCACCATTGTGTATAGGCGATCGCGTTGAAAAGCCGCTGCCCCGCGAGAACCCAGCTTGATAATGGTGTTTTCTAACCCTAAATCAATACAGGCACGCAGCATCTGCTCTGGATCCGTATGCCCCGTCAATAGCTGCGCTTCACTTTCGTTCGGCAAAAACAGATCGACCATACGCAATACATCGAGGCTTCCAGAGCTCAGAAACCAATCTTTACGCCAACCCGGATCGATCGAAAGAGTGCAACCGGCAGATCGCAGAGCAGGCAGCAATACCTTTGCGAGCTTCGCTTCTAGCGGCATCGCAAAATGGACATGCTGTGCATGAGAAAGAGCAGCAACCGTCTCGGGCAAAGCCACATACTCTTCCAGAATTCGGTTCGCTCCGGCATAGCTTAGAAAACTGCGATCGATTGTTGTCGACATACTTACCGTGAGTGCATTCGGCAACTCAGAGGATTGGACATGATCAGCATTCACTCCAAACGAACTGAGCCTCGATCTAAGCCACACCTCTTCATCTTTGCCCAGGACTCCAAAGAGAGATGAGTGATGTCCAAGACGAGCCAGGGCACAAGCGGTGTTGACAGTGCCGCCTCCAGCCTCACGTCGATACTGCTCCGCGAAGACCTCTTCTCCCGGCAATGGGACGTGATCGAAATCAGTAAATATATGGTCTACATATACTTCGCCAACTATGGCGATATTCCAGCGTTTATTCATAAGGTTTCAAAAGGCCAGTTTTGTTCCTGGCGTGATTTATAAAGAAAAGTTGCCACCCCTGCCAGCGTGGCGGCAAAAGCGAGAAATATATTTCTTGCGCCGCTGGAGATAAGAACAAGAAGCCACCCTATAAAAGCGATTACTACCGGCAAGGGATATAGCGGCATACGAAATGTGAGTTTGTTCTCTGCGGCATGACGCTTGCGCAATAGAACCACGGCAACACACTGAGCAAGGAATTGAACCATCGTCTGGATGACAATGACTAAACTGATGAGTGTATTAAGGCTGAGCATGCAGGCACATGCAGAAAGAACGCCAAGGATAAGCAGCGAAACATGCGGGAAATCCTTGGTTGGATGCACCTTCGCGAAGACGCTAAAGAACTCTCCTTGTTTTGCGGCAGCAAATGGAATGCGCGAGAATCCGAGAAGAATCGCAAATACCGAAGCGAAGGATGCAACCAGAATTAGCACATCGGCTATCCTGGCGTACTTGACGTTGTAAACAGTCTGCATGAAGTCCGCTACGATCGCGTTTGAATGCATGCTTTGCTGAAGGGGCAATACCCCCAGAATGGCAAGGTTCATCGCTATATAGAGAACAGCCACCAGGAGAATGGAAACGATGATCGAGTATGGGATCGTGCGTTCAGGACGCTTCAGTTCCCCGCCAATCAGACAGACGTTATAGTAACCGGCATAGTCATAGACAGCGATCAGAGTCGCGGCCCCCACACCCTTCCAGAAATAACCGTCCAGGACAGGATAACCACCACTCATCTGCCCCCTGAAGGCCGCTGGGATGTGCGTTGCTCCCGCTATGATGATCCAGACGATCGTTCCAACGACTAGTATCCAAAGACCAATTGAGATTGCGCCGATCGTAGTGATCCGGCGATAGAGCAGCACGACATTAATGAGACAAACTGCCATCGCCAGCGCGCAAAGACCGGCATCGTTAAGGACCGGCCAAAGATAATGAAAGTACTGCGAAAAACCAACTGCCCCGGAGGCGATCAAAAGTGGCGCGGTAAGTACAGAGGACCAAAGCACTAGAAAGCTCGCCACTTTGCCATAAGACTCCGCACCAAATGCCTGCCGCAGATAAAAATATGGACCGCCAGAGAAAGGCATAGCAGCCCCTAACTCTGCCCATACCAAACCATCGCACAACGAGATCACTGCGCCCAATATCCAGGGGAGCAAGACCTTTGACCCATGCACTGCAACCAGCGCAAGAGGGATACTCAGAAAGGGTCCCACCCCGATCATGTTGAGCATGTTCGAGGTGCTGGCTCCGAGGATTCCCATCCGTCGATCCGAATTGTCCTCTGCAACTGCTATATCTGCCTGCATGAGAGGCTCCGGATCACCATGAATATAGACAAGTATCGGGGGACAAGGAGTCTTTGTCAATAGTCGTTAAGAAGTTTTGGTCGCTAGCTTTGGGGTGGGCTACGACTGCGAAGAGCAACGCATCTGCAGCGGCAGATTTCTTTGCGGCGCTGCCTATGTCCTCAGAACTTATCTTCCAGCATGGCTCGTTCAGGCTACGCCGGCAGTCTAAAATTCCGTTTCGGCCATAATCCATCTGTTATACGGATGCCGGCATGGGTACAAGCACCCACGCTTCGAACGTCCGAAAAGGGTGTACAAGACAGATTCCCTGCCCCATAGAGCTGACCTCCCGACCGGAGGATCGGGGTTTTATCGTCATGCGTCCATTTGACTCCGCTTAGGACGGAGCGCACTTGATGCAGAGCGTGATGCAAACGTTTGTGACTCGCTTTGCGTCCAGGGACTCCTGTATTTTGCCCGTAGCTGTATTGCAACTGCAGGCAAAATACAGGGGTCTCTCCACTACGGCGGCAAAAAGCGCCACCTCCGGTCGAGATGACACGGTAGTGGGTGGATCGGAGAGAGCCACATCACACTAGGTAGTGGTTGGGGATCGAAAAGCACCTCAACCACGCGGCCACAGTGAGCAGTCAAGCATCAGATCCCAGCAAGCGTCTTGGTGGCGGTCTTCAGCACCTCTACCTCACGTTCGATCGCAGCCGCCGTTCGCGCAATCTGTGTATCTACGATCGACCACTCCTTCTGCTCAATCGCCTCCCGCACAGCCGGCAGTGTCTTTACTCCATAGCCCGTGTAAAACCCCGGGGCGTAGACCATGTTCTCGAACCACGGTCGATTGGGAAGACCCGTTGAATCAGTGAGCACGCGTTGGGTTTGCAAGAGTTCTGTGTTCACGTCGCTATTACCGCTGGCGGCATGGGCCGCAAACGCCTTCTCATATTCGGCGGCGGCAGCGGTAAGATCGTCCGACGCCTGGTCGAGCGGAGCAAAGTTCAGATACGGTGGCAGTGGTTCAACCGCAGGGGGCACGCTTACCTTCTTCGGATCGGCTGCCGCCTTGTACACACCCTCGGCGATGTCCAAGTTACGTTCCTTTGTCTGCGTGCGCATGGTGTCGGCCAGCTTCTTCACCTCGGACACGTAGTTATGTACTGTATCGGCCTCATCGGTGAATTGATAGGGGATCACATCGGCGCTTGCCATGCGCATGATCATAGTTCCGCCAGTTTGGGCCAGGGCTCGTCCATATACGAAGTCCGTATCCGCAAAGTGCGTGTACCAGTAAAAGTCGTCGTAGATCGAATGGTACTGTCCGCCGCCTTCATCCTCACCGCCATAGCCAAGGTTGGCGCTTGCGATTCCCAGGTGGTCGATGAACACGGTGTAGTCCGAGCCCGACCCCAGCGCTCCTATGCGCGTATCGGGCCGCGTGCGGATCTCTGAACGAGTCTCCGGCGTTGCGCGCAGCATGTCGGCCAGCCGCGCCCGTTTCCACACCGGCATCTTTGTCTCGGGGTCTTCTACATCCTTCACTACGCTGTTGATGAAGTTCTCCAGGGAGTGTGATCCCTCCGCGCGGAAGAAGCCCCGGCCATTGCCATCGGAGTTGAAATAGGCAACGGCGTGCTGTTTTAACTCCTCGGCATGGAACTCCGCCCACTCGGTAGAGCCGAGCAGCGCCGGCTCTTCACCGTCCCAAAAGCAATACAGGACGGTGCGTTTTGGTTTCCATCCCTGCTTCAGCAACTCGCCCAGCGCACGCGCCTCTTCGAGTTCGGGGCTCGCTCCACTGATCGGGTCCCCTGCTCCGTTCACCCACGCGTCATGGTGGTTTCCGCGAATGACCCACTGGTCCGGAAACGTGGAGCCTGGAATCGTGGCGACCACGTCATACAGCGGCTTGCGGTCCCAGTTGAATGCGATCGCGAAGTGCGCCATCACTTTGCTCGGCCCGGTCTTGTAGGTAAGCGGCAAACCACCGCGCCACGCCTCCGGAACTGTCTGGCCGTCCAACGCTAACAGGAATGGTTTTGCGTCTGCATAGGAGATCGGCATCACCGGAATCTTCGTGATCGTCTGCACCTGATCCAGCGGAATGAGCTTTACTCCTGGCTTCGCTCCGATACCAGGCGTCTGCGGGTCGCCCGGATACACGGGCATATCCATTACGCTGCCACGCTGCACCCCGTCGGGCGGACGCATCGGCCCCTCCGGATAGGTTTCTCCACGCGCATATCCGTCATCCTTCGGATCGGAGTAGATCAGACAGCCCACAGCGCCATGCTGTGCCGCCAGCTTCGGTTTGATGCCGCGCCACGTCTGCCCATAGCGCGCGATCACAATCGCCCCCTTCACAGAGACACCCATGGCCTCCAACTGCTCGTAGTCCGCGGGCGCACCATAGTTCACGTACACCAGCGGCGCCGTCACATCGCCATCTCGCGAAAACGCATTGTAGGAAGGCAACTGCTCGCTCTTCTGTCCAGAGGTCGGATCAACCGCCAGAGTCGGCTCTTCCAGCGTGGCTGTGAACTTTGAGGGGCCCAGCAACTCCAGCTTGCGCGACTTCGGCGTCGGGAACAGCGATTCAAACTGTTCGATCTTCGCGTCGAGCCCATAGGACTTCAACTGCGCCAGCAGCCACTCCGCGTTGTCTTTGTCGTAGGGCGAGCCCACGTGATGAGGCCGTGCAGTGAGGCGCCGCATGTTCTCGCGCAAGCGCTCCGTGTCCGGAATGGCACGAAATTTCTGTTCCCATTGCACTTCGGTAGCCGAGTGCTCTGCGGTGTAGCCGCGCAGCGGCGCGGTCGGTGTGGGCTCCACGGCATAGGCGGCCATGGAGAGCGACAAAAAGCAAACAGTAAGTCTACGCATGCGAAAATCACCTCGCGGAAAAGGAGAATCGTGAAGGATAGGCTCTGGGTTGCGTTGCTGTGTCGCAAATTTGCGATGTAACTTGGGTTGTAATAGTCTCCACGCATAGTGTCAACTTTTATCGTCCCGTGACGCTGATTTGACGTCCGCTTCATACACCTCCAATACGGCGGTGAAAGCGGCTTCACCTCGCATCCGGCAATGTCTGGCTTCGCTTTCTCTAAAAACCGACTCCACCTTTGAGGACACCGCCCATGCAGATGCCCCCGCAGGATAGCCTCTCTTTGCAAGACCGTTGCCGCCGCCGCACCAACATCTTCTCCATAGCCCTCTGCTTCCCTCTCTGCATCGTTTCCATCGCACACGCACAATCAACGCAGGCTGCACACCACCAGGTCGAGCAGTTCGTCGACGAAAACGCATCGAGCTGGAAACAGGTCTCCAGACAGATTTGGGATTTTGCCGAACTCGGTTATCACGAAAACAAGAGTTCCACGCTGTTGCAGGCGCAGCTGAAAGCCGCCGGCTTCAGCCTTCAGTCCGGCGTCGCCGATGAGCCTACGGCTTTTATCGCCAGCTATGGTCAAGGTAAGCCGGTGATTGCCATTCTTGGCGAATTCGATGCGTTACCCGGCCTATCGCAGCAGACGTCCCCGGAGCGCTCCCCACTTATCGCCAATGCGCCCGGACACGGCTGCGGACATAACCTCCTCGGCTCCGGTGCTGCGCTCGCAGCCGTCTCCGTCAAAAAATACATGGAGGCAAATCACATCTCCGGCACACTGCGCTACTACGGCACCCCTGCTGAAGAAGGTGGCTCGGGCAAGGTCTACATGGTCCGCGATGGACTCTTCAAAGACGTAGATGTCGTGCTCCACTGGCATCCTGGAGACCGAAACTCCATCATCAACGGCGGCCTGCTCGCCGTGACCTCGGCGAAGTTTACCTTCCACGGCATCGCAGCCCACGCCGCTCTTGCGCCGGACCGGGGCCGCTCCGCACTCGACGCTGTCATGCTCATGGGCACAGGCATCGAGTTCATGCGCGAGCACGTGCCCAGCAACTCGCGCATCCACTACATCATCACCAAAGGAGGCGTCGCCCCAAACGTTGTTCCTGACCTCGCACAGATGGATCTCATGGCGCGCAACCCGTCCAACAGCACGCTCAATGGCATCTGGGATCGCATACTCAAGATCGCGCAAGGAGCCGCGCTCATGACTGAAACCACCCTCGAGGTGACAGGCATCGGCAGCGACGCCAACATCATCGGCAACGATGCCCTTGCTCCCGTTGCTCAAAAGAATCTAGAAGAGGTCGGCGGCTTCACGCTGGATGATGCACAGAAGGAATTCGCGTTGAAACTGCAGAAGACGCTGAGCACCGAAACCGTGCCCAGCCTGGATCAGACGAACGTCGTCGAACCTCTTCGTCCCGTCGATCTGAACGCGCCCTCTGCTTCGACCGATGTCGGCGACGTCAGTTGGACTGTACCCACCATCGGCTTCTCCACTGCGACCTTCGTGCCTGGCGTATCGGCACACACCTGGCAGGCCACGGCCTCTGCCGGCATGAGCATCGGTCAGGACGGTATGGTCATTGCGTCGAAGGCGCTGGCTCTCACGGCCATCGATCTCTTCAACAATCACGATCTCATCCAGGCCGCGAAGGCTGACTTTGATCGCAAGCTTGCCGGCAAGACCTATCAGTCGGCCATTCCCGCGGGGCAGAAACCCCTGCTCGATTACAGAGCAAACTAGGGTTTGTCATCAACCACCGTCGTATTCGTGGAGCACAGACCGGGATGGTACAGCTTCAACCGCGCCGTAAAACGGGCCAAAACTCTCACCACTCTGCCCTGAGCGAAGAATAGTTCTTGCACCGTGGCGACGGGTGTAGTAATGTCACAGAAATTTATCAAAACACCCACATTCCCCGTGGGGAAACGTTTCCAGTACTCCGGAATGTTGGAAAGAGACCTGGCCCCGAAGTGCCGCGGCCCTGTTTCTGCCTTTGTCTGTGCATCACGCGTAACCGCTTTCATGTTGCTTTTGACTCATCCGTTGCGGTGCAGCGGATCGTTCGCTTCACCCAATCCACTCGGTGACCTACGTTGAAGAGATATCTGCATATAGAAAGGGACTTTGATGAATCGACTCCACTTGCGGTGGCCGGCACGTACGCACCTTGCAGCACTCATCCTTGCATTCCTGATCCTCGGCACACTATCTGCACTCGCCCAGTCCGCCAGTACCGGCACCCTTACCGGTACGGTGACTGACCCCACTGGGGCGGTCATTCCCGGTGCTACCGTCACCTTGACCGACGTTGCCACGAAGGCACAACGCACAACCGCGTCCAACAAGGACGGCCAGTACGTCCTTGCCAACGTCCCTCCCGGCAGCTACGACGTCACCGCAAACAAGAGTGGTTTTTCGATCGATGAGATCCTCGGCCTGGGCGTCAGCGTAGGGACCCAGACCACAGCCAACTTCAAGATGGCTGTCGGCGCTGAGAGCACCACCATCGAAGTGCAGGCATCGAACGCCGATCTGCAAACCCTGAACGCCTCCGTCGGTGAAACCGTCGACCCTGTCATGGTGGACTCGCTCCCGGCCATTAACCGTGACGTGAGCCAGTTTGCCAGTTTCATGCCAGGCGTCACCCCTTCCGGCAACGTCGCAGGCACTGTGCAGGATCAGGCGGTCTTCCAACTCGATGGAGGCAACAACTCCAGCGATATGGACGGCAGTATGGAGTCCTACACCGGCTCCTTCGGCAACTCCACCACCGGTGGCTTCCTCGCCGCCAGCAGCTCAGGCGTGATGCCCATGCCACAGGACAGCGTGGAGGAGTTCAGGGTCTCCACCTCTGGCCAGACCGCCGACTTCAACAACTCCTCGGGTATGCAGTCCTCTATTGTCACCAAGCGCGGCCATGACCATTGGCACGGCACCGCCTACGAGTACTACCTCGATAGCAACATCGGCGGTAACACTTGGCAGAACAACTTCGCCAACGCCTACACTCCGAAGCCCAGCTACCACTACAGCCGCTTCGGTGCCTCCGGTGGTGGCCCCATCGCTCCCACCCTTCTGGGCGGCAAGACCTACATCTTCGCCAACTACGAAGGCTTCCGCTACCCTCTGGCCGCCACGTATGAGCGGACGGTTCCCTCCGCTGCCTTTATGGCCGGCAACCTTACCTTTGGCAGCACTACCTACACCGCTGCCCAGTTGACGGCCGCCGACCCTCGCGGCATCGGTATGAACCAGACCCTCAAGAACTTCTATGCGACGCAAATGCCGCAGCAAGGGACGGCCTATCCTGGCGGCGTCTTTGACGCCAGCTGCGGGGCGCTGTCTTCGTCCTACTGCGATGGCATCAACATCATCGGCTACAAAGCCAATATCCGCACCCCTCAAAGCAGCAACTTCTTCGTTACCCGCGTGGACCATGACTTCGGCGCCAGGTGGCACCTCATGGCGAGCTACCGTGACTTCAAGCTCTCCAACCTCACCTCCAACCAAGTCGATATCGGTGGAGGTTTCTCCGGAGACACAGTCGGCGTTCCGGTCGCTACCGATCCTCGTCCCCAAGACCCCTGGTACTTCGTTACCGGCCTGACCACCAACATCAGCTCTACGCTCACCAACGACTTTCACTACAGCTATCTGCGCAACTACTGGCAGTGGAAGGACAATGCTGCGCCGCCGCAGGTCGCCAATGCCGGTGGCGCCATTGAACCTCTCGGAGAGAACGGCCCCACATACGTTCTCTCCCCCTACAACGTCAACGCGCAGAGCATCCGTACTCGTATCTGGGACGGCAAAGACGAGTTCCTGCGCGATGACATTACGAAGCTGAAGGGTGACCACCTCATCCAGGCGGGCGGCCAGTACCAGCACAACTTCAACTACCATCAGCGTACCGACAATGGAAACTCCATCAACTACACCACCACCTACCAGATCGGCGATACCAGCGGCGGCGGCCTCATCGCCTATAGCGGACTCGTCGCAAATGGCATTACTCAGGCAAATACCAGCAACTATGCTCGCCAATTGGATACCTACTATGGGTTCGTCACCGACACGCAGGTAGCCAATACCTACAACAGCTCTGGCGGTACCCTGTCGTTGAACCCATCCCTCACCCCCATCAGCGCCAACACCGTCATTCCCTACTACAACCTCTATGCCACTGATACCTGGCACGCCAAGCCCAGCCTGACCATCAACTACGGCCTCAGCTACGCCATCGAGATGCCGCCCACGGAGAGAAATGGCAATCAGGTCATGTGGGTCGACGCCAACAACAACCCGATCAAGGTATTCGACTACCTCGCTGCTCGCAAAGCCGGCGCCCTGGAAGGAGAATCCTACAACCCGGAGATCGGGTTCTCGCTCGTGCATAACGTAACGGGCGGGCGGAAGTATCCCTACAACCCCTACTACGGTGCGCTCAGCCCCCGCGTCTCCGCTTCCTGGAACCCCAGGTTCAAGAATGAAGCCCTGTCGAAGATCTTCGGCGACGGTGCCACTGTCATCCGTGGCGGATACGGACGCATCTACGGACGCATCAACGGCGACCTGCAGGTCCTCAATCCCCTACTCAGCCCTGGCCTCGTTTTGGCGGTGCAGTGCCGCACTCCCCAGTCAGCCACCACAGGCACCGGCAATTGCAATGCAAGCAACTTCAACGACACCACGGCTTACCGTTTCGGCTCGGGCAATGGTCTCGATGGTCTGGCGCCTCCCCTGGCAACTGCCCCCAAGACCATTGGGCAGCCCTACTTCCCGGGCTACAGCGGTCCCGGCGTGGCAATCGCCTCTCCGCTCGACACCACCCTGCGTCCTAACGATGCCGATAGCTTCAATCTTTCTATTCAGCGGCAGATCACCCACAAGATGCTGGTCGAAGTCGGCTACATTGGTCGTCTCATCCATCACGAGTACACCATGGTGAATCCCAACTCGGTGCCCTACATGTACACCATAGGTGGTCAGTCGTTCGAATCGGCGTACGTAGCGGTGGAGACGGCCTTCGGCTGCACCAGCTCTGCCAGCCTCTGCGCCCTCAACACCTCTAAAGCAGGAACGAAGACGACCAGTGTCAATCCAACTGTAACTCCGCAAGCGTTCTTTGAAACCGCCCTCGGCGGTCCCAGCTCTACCTACTGCTCCGGATACTCAAGCTGCACCGCTGCGGTCGTCGCCAAACAGGCCAGCAACTTTGGCCAGCAAAAGGTCTTTGCGCTCTGGTCCGCACTGGACAATGGCGCCTTCACCTTCTCTCGCACCATGATGAATACGCCTATCACCGGCTCGACCTATGGTTCCAGTGGCCAGTTAGTCAGCGGTCTCACCGTGGGTACTGCGGCTGGCTACAGCAACTACAACGGCGGCTACATCTCCTTCAAGACCACCAACTTTCACGGTGTCACCTTGCAGGAAAATCTGACGTACAGCAAAGCCATGGGTCTGGATGCGTATGCCCAGTCCACCAGCGGACAGGTTGCCAACGACTCTTTCAATCTCCGCCAGGGCTATGGCCGACAGCCATTCGACCAGAAGATCATCTTCAATACCTTCATCGTGTGGGAGACCCCCTGGTATCCTCGGCAGTCGGGCATTATCGGCCGTCTGGCCGGTGGTTGGACAATCTCACCGGTTCTCACAGCAGGTACAGGTCAGCCGCTGACTTGCACCACCAACTCGACCTCGCAGTCCTTTGGCGGTGCGGATGCCGGCAACTTCGCTGACAATGAGCAATGCGTGTTCACGAAGCCCTACACCGGCGGATCCCACACGCATCGCGGTGTCTCGGGTGGTGCGGATACGATCGATCCTGCTCTCAACGTGGGAACCAGCGTTAAGGGTCCGGGTGCTGGCGCTATCAATATGTTCACCAACCCCGTTGCCGTCTATGACACCGTGCGTCCCGCCATCCTTGGCGTCGACACCCATGACAGCGGCGCTGGCCCTATCAGCGGCCTTCCCTACCTCAATCTGGACTTGAGCATCAAGAAAAAGCTCGTCGTCTGGGAAACTGGCAGCCTGGAGTTCACTGGCGTGTCGACAAATGTCATGAACCACCTGGACTTCACCAACCCCGGATTGAGTATCGCGTCGCCTGCCGGCTTCGGTGTCACTAAGACTCAGGGCAACAGTCCCCGTGAGATCCAGATTGGTGTGCGCGCTAACTTCTAACATCAAGAAACAACCACCGCAGGATTCACAACTTAGCGGCGCTGAGAGGCCCTCCTCTCAACGCCGCTTTCTATGCGTGGATACTCGGGAAATTCTGGCGCTGCTGATTGACGATCTCGACACTGGCTCCGGGGATTACGGCCTTGGCAGTATCGGATACGAGACCGCTCACTTGAGCAGTTTGTGTAACCAGAGGAATTGCAATTCCAAAAACAAGGGAAAAAACCGCAAGAAGGCACAAACGCAGACGGTAGAACATCGACACACCTTTCCAATACAGCCCAAGGTGTGGCGAGAGCGTCTATGATGGTAGACATTCGCCAGCCCTCGGGTTGTCGATCTCAGGCCCCTGCGGCGCTTCGCCAAAAAGACAGTCGCAGGGGCCAAATTTTGAATATACGACCGATTCAGTCCTCAATTAGAATAACAATTAAAGGCTCGGCATGCTCCGCGTAAGCGGCCATGCCCTACTTCTAATCGGCCATGCCAGAACAATCTACCGATCATCTCTATCTGCAAAGCGTTCCGCGCCCAGTTGCCGCCATGGCAAAGAGCTATCCGGCGAACTATGCCGGCTATCTGCACAGCCATGAAAGAGCGCAACTGCTTTATGCGGCCTCCGGCACCATGAAGGTCTTGTCCGACTGGGGCTGCTGGATTATTCCGCAGCAGCGAGCCGTCTGGATTCCGGCTGGCTATCCTCACCAGACCGGCAGCATCGGCCCTATGAAGATGCGGACTCTTTACATTCGCGCGGATGCCTGCCCACCCGCAGCACCTCGAGAACCCCGCATGCTCGCAGTCTCCGGACTACTCAGGGAGCTGGTGCTGCGTGCGACAAAAATGCCGATCGAATATGACGAGCAAGGGCACGATGGAAATCTCATCACCGCACTGCTGGGAGAGATCGACTGGACTCCGCTACATCCCGTCAGTCTTCCCCCTTTGCGGGACACGCGATTGCGATCGATCGAAGCCGCTCTGATGAAAAGTCCTGGCGACACCCGAACGCTCGAAGAGTGGGCGAAACGCATCGGCAGCTCGGCACGCACGCTAAGTCGACTCTTTCGGCAGGAAGCTCAGGTATCGTTCCAGACGTGGCGAGAACAAGTCCGCACCTTCGCAGCGCTACCCTTGCTGGCCGAAGGCCGCCCCCTTACAGAGATTGCCGATACCCTGGGCTATGAGACAGCATGGAGCTTCACGGCCATGTTTAAACGCGTCACAGGTATACTGCCCAGCCGCTACTTTGATAACGCCTGACAATCTACTGGATAACAACTCAATCTAACTGACTGAGCCCAGCCCCCTCGCGCCGATGCTCCCAAAATGCAGTTGCCTCAAACTTCATTCCATTTAGTTTTCGAGAGTCCACCCATGCCGTCAATCAACACAAGACCCATTCCACATTCTCGAGTTGATAGACAACGGGGATTGGACAGAAAACAACGATTATGGGACTATCTTCCAGCGTTACTTCTACGTTACATCGGGGGCTAGAGCGTTGAACGTGAAAGGAAATGGAGTACTGGAAGCCCCGGATCCTATAAAAACGGATCAAATCCCTGACTCAGAGACTGCCGCTGACTATCTAAAGAGAGTTCTACAGTGCGAAACCCTTAAAGGGTCACCCAATTTAAGGTGCCTGTTGGAATACATTGGAACTCGGAGCTTAGACGGTAAAGGTGTCGGACTAAAGGAATACACCATCGGTGTGGAAGCCTTGGATCGAAATGAAGATTTCGATCCAAAGATTGACACCATTGTCCGAGTCCAAATTCATCGTCTTCGAGAAAAGCTATCTCGCTATTACCTGGGAGAAGGCCGCCAAGACAAAATTCTCATAACAATTCCACGTGGGCATTATTATGTCGAATTTATTTCCGCAAAAAGCGAATCTGCTCCATCGAGCGAACTCTCCGAGTTCCATGGCCAGGTGGATTCATCTATAGATAGCGCCAGTTCAGCCAATCGCAGCAAATATAGATTGTCGCCTCGCTTGCTGTTTTTTGGCCTCGGCATTGCATTGCTCGTTTTAGCCATGATCACCTCTGGCTTATATGTAAAGCAGAGGTCAGTTCTCAATCGAAATATCGCCCCAAACGATATAGATCCGTCCGTTGCTACACTCTGGTCGTCCTTTCTCGAAGGAGATAAGGAACCCATCATCGGCTATACCGACGCCGTTTTTCTTATTGACGAATCCAACGATCTTCTTCGCTTCCCTTCCGGGGCCTCTAGCCATCGAGGTTCGAGTGTAGAGCCTCATCTTGCGGAAGAGTTCGCCTCAAATCCGGACCTGGTAAAAAGAGCAGGACCGCTTTATTACGAGGATGGCTATACCGGTACAGGTGAAGTCGAAAGCACTGCGAATCTGGCAGCTCTCTTTCGAGAGCTGGGAGCCCATGCACAAATAAAACGCAGTAGCGACATCACGATAGAAGATCTTCGAAATCATAATGTTGTATTGCTCGGCTCAAGCTTCCAGAACAAAGCGGTGGATGATCTGCCCAGACAGGGAGACTTCCGTTTCGTAAAAGCCACGCCTCGGCATGAACTCTGGGACGGCGCTATCTCCAATCTCAATCCAAGCCCCGGCGAAAGCTCAATCTATCGAACGGAACGCGATCCCGTGACGCATACCCTTCGCGCCGACCATGCTCTTGTCTCCTTTCAGCCCGGACTCACACCTGATCGTCATATTGTTATTTTGGCTGGCCTGGACACCACAGGCACCGCAGGAGCCACACGGTATGCGACCTCTCCTGAAGGTGCGTCGCTCATTCTAAAAATCGGCGGTTCCCATAAAAAATCAAATCAAAAGATCGAACCCGTCGTGCAAATCATCGTTCGTTGCCTCTTGAAGGACGGTGACAGCACTTTCGAAGTTAAAGCTGTTGCAAGCCACGCCAACGAATGGCGGGAAAAAGATAACTAGCGCAGAATACGGCACTCGGCCCGAACGCTGTGAGCGTCGGAGTTGGGAACACGGCTCCAGCAGAAATTGATCTGATTCAGCGAGCGGGTCCAAATGCCGCTACATGAAGCAACGTAACGCAGGTAACGCACCTCTTCAAAAGCGAATCGCAGCATAGCTTCTTCATTTCTTCCAGGTAATAGCCAGGGTGATCTGAAACAAGTTACATATCCCTCTGTAGCTCGACATATCGAGGAGGCGTCTTCTATGTTTGATCTCTCGGATATGGCCTTACGAGGCTACATCAGAACGAAATCCCCGAATCTGAACATTGGAGAGGTATCTTGAATCTTAAGCTTGCATCGGAGAGGCTTTTTTCTGCGAAAATTGTCGCGCTTTTCGTTCGATCATCAAACTGGAGAACATTCAGTCCACGTAAATTTCACCTCTGCCTCTGCATAATGGCATCCCTGCTTTTGGGCATCGCGAGAAGTTCAAAGGCCCAGGCTGCTGATCTTGCCTATACCTATACAGGCGACCTGAAGCTTGATATCAGCAAAGCCCCATTCAGCAGATTTGGTTCTTACATAAGCATTTCGGACATGAAGCGATTTCCGTGGATGTCTGGGCATCAAGGCGTCTTCCTGCGTGATCTTCATCAAGGTGGCAAGCAGTCCTTCCAATTGGAAGTAGTTCATAACGGAAAGAGTGTTCCCTTCACCGTCATCGCTGAGCCAACATTGCTCACCCTTGTATCGGATGAAGGAAATATTGAAATTTGCTTTCAGGGCCCCGACCGACTTCGAGTAAGAGGAACGGGTGTGGGACTGAGGCTGACAGCAGAAGATGGTTCGTGGGCCGTTCAACAGGGTTCGTCCACATGGGAAGTCAACAATAGCGCGACGAAATATAGGCTTTGGCCCGTCGAGGGTGCGCTACAGATGGACGCTCCTTGGAATGGAACTGGTAGCGAGCACGTTCGGGCCACGTTTGAAGCGGCCACCGGTTCAGAACACTTTGAGTCTGAGATCGATGCCTACACAGGCGTATGGATGCCTCATGGAATGGAGGGCAGCTTCGACGAGGCCCGTGCCAATGAGAGCACACAGTATGCCGCATGGCTGCGCAAGATGCCCCAGGTAGGAACTCAGTTTGGAAAAGGAGCAGAACTCGCTGCCTATGTGAACTGGGAAAGCGTGGTTCAACCGGATAGAAATCTGAAGAGACCCTCCATGCTGATGTCCAAGAATTGGATGAATGCCCTCTGGTCGTGGGATCAATGTTTCAACGCCATGGCTATGACCTACGGCGATCCAGAGCTGGCCTGGGATCAATTTATGCTCCCCATAGATATGCAGAACCGCAACGGGGCGTTTCCCGACAAATGGGATTCGGACAATGCCGTATGGGAATACTCAAAACCGCCAGTACATGGATGGGTACTCGCATGGATGCTTCGGCAACATCCACAGTTCGCCGACCGGAAACACCTGATTCAGGTCTATGAGCCTCTTGTGAAATGGACGAATTGGTACTTTGAATTTCGAGACATTAACCACAACGGGTTTCCGGAGTATCGACACGGCGATGAGTCCGGATGGGACAATACCACTGTCATGCTCTCGGGTTCCCCCGTAGAATCACCCGATCTCGACGCCTATCTGATCGTGCAGATGGACACACTTGCGCAAGTGGCCCATATATTGGGCAAAGACGCAGAAGCACGCGAATGGCATACAAAATCCAGTCGCCTCTTAGACGCCACGATCAAACGGTTCTGGAAAGGTGATCGGTTCGTCGCCTTCCACGAAAGCGATGGAAGCCAGATTGAATCTGAAAGTCTTCAACTATCCATGCCTCTCATCCTGGGGAGCCGGCTTCCCAAAGAAATACAAGCCCAAATAACAGCAAACCTCTCGAAACCAGATCGGTATCTGACTAAGAACGGCTTGGCATCTGAGTCAGTAAAGAGTAAGTACTATACGGCTGATGGCTATTGGCGAGGGCCTATTTGGGCTCCCACAACGATGATCCTGGTGGAAAGCCTCGATGAGGCCGGAGAAAAACAGTTCGCAGATACACTTCGCGAGCAATTCTGTCGCATGGCCCAGACGGAAGGAATGTCGGAAAACTATGACGCTCTTACGAGTAAAGCGCTGCGAGACCCGGCATACACCTGGACATCTAGTGTGTATCTCATCCTTGCGCACGAACTATTCGCAAAGAATAGACCGTAACCACTGGCAGCGAAAAATTTGAAATTATCTCCTACGAGGGATGAGCTGCCGAGTAAGAGCGATTTCGTTGAAGGCAAACCACTCTAGGGTTTGACCTGCCGAAAAATCACTTTCACGAGTGGAGCCGAATCCACACATACTGTCCATGAGAAATATCACTCAGCCTGTTCACTCATATAGATTTCTTCAATTTCCAGCCAAGTATGATTGATTATTTTGGCTAGTCTTACGGGAGAATCGAAAATAGTAAAGCATAACTTTACGAATACTTAGAGATTCACTTTTAGAAGCAGCTACTGGCAAATACCTTCCTGCTATTTATAGAGTTAAATAAGATTTGTGAGTTTATCGCTTGACGCCATCTCCGCATCCGTTTATAGACTCTTCTATGTTTGATCTGATCCAATTGTTCGAGCACTTCCCGAGTTGCTGCTCTCGTTGTTGATACATATCAATCTTCACCTCACAATTTTTTATTGATAGCCAGCATCTGCTTTTTGCTGTCTTTGCGGTTGCGTGCCAATTTATTGCGGCCCGATAACGGCAAAGCGGCTTCTCGCCCAGATGCCTTGCTGCGAACAGCTTTATAGATTCCCTGGCTTGAGCTTTCTGTACACAGGTGTTTCTATTCGCTGCCCGCATTTGCAGGAAGAGCGAATAAATTCGCTCCGTGAATCTCTGCGCTTTTTTAGGAGATAACTTACTTGCATCTCTCATGCCGTAAACATGCTGATACTCTCGTCAGCCTCATTTCAAGGAGAAGTCATGATATCCCGCAACATCATCACTAAAACAACTTGGGCAGCCCTGTCGCTGCTCTCTTTCTCTCCGCTCGCCGTTCATCACGCTCTCGCTCAAGCCACGCCGAATGTATCCAAGGCCGTTGGAATCGCAGCAGATCTCGGTCCTGTAGAGCGCAACCAGCCACAGACTCTTACTGTTGTGCTCAAAACACACAATAAGTCCGACTTCGATAAGGCGGTAGAGGATCTTTACAACCCCGCATCTGCGAGCTACCACCAGTGGTTTTCCGCGAAGGACTTTGAAAAATATGCACCGACTTCCGCCGAACTCGAGACCGTAAAGCAGGAGTTGACCAAACAAGGCTTCCAGGTCGTATCCACCGATCCGCAAAATTTCTCGATCCGTGTAAGTGGAACCGCCGGCAACGTCGATGATGCCTTCCAAACCGAGCTTCACACCTTCAGCTACAACGGCAAAACCTTTCAAGCGCATATCCATGATGCGAAGCTACAGGGTGAAGCGGGACAACTGATTGACTCCGTAGCTGGCCTCGATCGTCACCAGAGCCATTCCCTGCTCAGCGTCGCCCAGAACCCTCGCACCAAGACACCACTCTTCAAGAAGACGGTAACCCCTGCCGACGCTGGCTCAACACTCCTGAGCGAGATCACAGACGTTGCGCTCTCTGCTCCAGCACTCTCTACCTTCACCACCACAGGAGCCTCACTCCCTCTGGCCGTCTACTACGGCAACGTATACGACAGCAACAGTGCCCTTTCGGTTTCCTATACGCCCGCACAATTGCAGTCGCACTATGGCCTCACGTCCCTTATCAAAGAAGGCTACGACGGCACCGGCCAAACCATTGCCTTGGTGGAAGCCTATGGCTACGCCGCCGCTGAGACGGATGCGAATGCAGCTGCAACTGCCTTCGGTCTGCCAGCACTCACCTCGAAAAACTTCTCCGTCATCTACCCTGAGGGCAAGCCGCTCAACCCCTCTGCCGCTGATTTGACGGGATGGACCACCGAGATCGCGCTCGACATTCAATCCGCTCATGCGATTGCCCCGGGAGCCAAAATCCTCGTCGTAGCCTCGGCTGGGCAGGATAATGAAGACCAGATCGCATCGCTCCAATACATCATTACCAATAAGCTCGCCAACACCGTATCCAGTAGCTGGGAAAATGACGACGAGATACTCTCAGGCCCTGCCGAGGAGGATGCCTTCAACTCGGTTCTCGAGCTTGGTGCCGCAGCAGGCATCTCCTTCCAGTTTTCCAGCGGAGACGGTGGCGACCTCGGCCTCGGAACCCCGACAGGGTCCGTCAGCGTACCGTCGAATTCCCCCTATGCCACCGCTGTTGGCGGTACCAGCATCCTCAACAACACCACCGGAACCGGACAGACTGTTACCGGATGGGGTAACGACATTGACTACATCAATCTCGGCGGCCCTGTCGATCCTCCCACGAGCGAGAGCTTCTTCAACGGTGGAGCAGGTGGTGGAGAGAGTCTCTACTTCGCCAAACCCTCCTGGCAAAGTGCTCTTCCCGGAACAGGTCGTCAGGTGCCCGATGTCTCCGCACTCGCCGATCCTTTCACTGGATTCCCTATCATCTATACCTCCAGCGGTGTCCAATACGCTGAAGCCGGAATCGGCGGTACCAGCCTGGCGAGTCCAATCTTTACCGCCATCTGGGCTATTGCCGACCAATACAACGGCAAGCCACTCGGTCACGCCGGCCCCGCCGTCGCCAAGTTGAAGTCCGGCCAGATTACGGACGTCCTCCCTACCTCCAGCCTCGAAACCGCCAACGTCTCCGGCACGGTCTATGACTCAAACGGCCCTACTTTTTACTCCCAGACCGGACTCTGGGGGGGCTCCTCTATTCCCAGACAAACTTCGTAAGCGCAACCTGGAATCTCAACACGACTGAGTCCGTCGCAATCACCTTTGGGACTGACTCGTCCCTCACTGTGACTCCCGGCTGGGATAACGTCACCGGTTACGGTGAGCCCAACGGTCTGCCTTTCATCCAGGGCGTCACTGGCAAGACAAAAGGAGCTGCCCTCACCAAATAACCCGTCCATATCCCCTCACCCCATACCTGGAGGCGCGTCGGAGAAACCACTCCGACGCGTCTTCTCTCTTGCACGACAACGAACAAAGACTGTCCATAAATGGACAGTCTTTGTTCGTTGTTGAACATACGGTGCTGCTTGATCTCCGTAAACCATTGATAAATATAGCCCGCAAAGATTTTCATCTTGGCATCTGACGTGCTTTAGTACATGCACGATGGACATCCAACGCCCTGATCTACGAAAGCGTAAGCTACGCCGCAATGCCTTTCTGGCCACGGGCCTCGTGCTCGTCCTGGCGGTGGCGGTTTACTTCATTTTGCATCTTAAGCCCGCAATCCCGACGGTCGACAGCGCCGTCTGGACCGACACCGTTAAGCGCGGCCCGCTGCTGGTTCAAGTGCGAGGACCCGGCACCCTGGTCCCACGCGAGGACCGCATCCGTCTGATCCCTGCCGAGACCGAAGCCACGGTCGTGCGTATTCGGGTGCTGCCTGGCGCGCACGTCGAGCCTGACACCATTCTGATGGACCTCGTCGACCCGGAGTTGCAGCAGGAACTCCTCGACGCCCAGCTACAGTTGAAGGGCGCACAGGCTGATTACAAAAACACGCAGGCACGTCTGCAGAGCGATCTGATGACACAGCGCGCGGGGGCGGCTACAGTAGGCGCCGACCAGAAGCAGGCCAATCTACAGGCCCAGACCGACAAGAGCCTCTACGATCTCGGGGTAATCAGCGGGCTTACCTACAGCGCGTCGAGGGGCAAATCCGATGAACTCAACCAGCGTAACGACCTGGAACACCAACGGCTCGATCTTAACCAGAACGCAATTGCCACCCAGCTCGCAGTACAGCAGACCAAAGTGCAGCAGGCTGAGGCGCTGCTTGCGCTCAAGCAGCGGCAGCAGGAGGCACTGAGCGTACGAGCTGGCATCTCTGGCGTATTGGTCGACCTGCCGCACCAGGTTGGTGAGCATGTTGATGTGGGCGCAACGCTCGCAAAGGTTGTCCAACCCGACCAGTTGAAGGCTGCGCTCAAGATCGCCGAGACCCAGGCGCGAGACATCCAAATTGGCCAACCCGCGGAGATCGACACCCATAACGGCATCATCGATGGCAAAGTGATGCGCGTCGATCTGGCAGTCCAGAATGGAACGGTCACGGTGGATGTGGAGCTCGTGGGCACGATACCGCCGGGTGCGGCACGTCCGGACCTCTCCGTCGACGGCACGATCGATCTCGCCCGCATGACCGATGTGCTGTACGTCGGACGTCCGGCCTTTGGCAACGAGAACTCAACGATCAGCCTCTTCCGCGTCTCGCCCGACGGCAAGACTGCGACCCGAGTGCCGGTCAAGGTTGGACGCGCGTCGGTGAACAATATTCAGGTACTCGAAGGGCTCCAACCCGGCGAGACCGTTATTCTCTCCGACATGTCCCGCTGGGACTCCGTCGACCGTGTTCGTCTTCAGAATCAGTAACCCGCATTTCATCAGACTCGAAAGGAAAACCGCATGGCCGCCACCGCAACAGACAGCCTGATCCACATTGAGCAGCTCACCAAGGTCTTCTACACCGACGAAATCGAAACGCATGCCCTCTCCGGTGTGCATCTGTCGATCGCGCGTGGTGAGTATCTCGCGATGTCCGGCCCCTCGGGCTGCGGCAAATCGACGCTTCTGTCCATCCTTGGCCTGCTCGACACGCCAACAGGCGGCCAGTACACGCTCAACGGCAAGGAGGTCGCGAATCTTAACTTCGCCGACCGCTCGCGCATCCGCAACCAGGAGATCGGTTTCATCTTCCAGAGCTTCAATTTGATCGGCGATCTGACGGTCTTCGAGAACGTCGAACTGCCACTGACCTATCGCTCAGGGATGACGGCTGCGGAGCGCAAGGACCGCGTGATGCGCTCACTCGAGCGCGTGCATATGGCGCACCGCACGCGGCACTATCCGGCGCAACTCTCCGGAGGCCAGCAGCAGCGCGTCGCTGTTGCGCGTGCGTTGGCAGGATCGCCGTCAATCCTGTTGGCCGATGAGCCTACCGGCAATCTCGACTCAAAGAACGGCGAAGCCGTGATGAAGCTGTTGCAGGAGCTACACGAAGAGGGCGCAACCATCTGCATGGTGACGCATGACCCACGCTTCGCCGCCCATGCTCAGCGACAGGTCCACCTCTTCGACGGCAAGGTGGTCGCCGAAGGCGAATTGCTGCAACTGCTTGCCGACCCCGAACATAATCCTTCGACAAGCACCACTGCGCCGGATGCACGTGCCTAGCACTAGACACTTCCGTGGAGCTACTGCAGGTACCGCAATCAGCTACGCAACGAGGCCAATGCCATGAATTCGACTCTCCAGGATCTTCGCTACACGCTCCGCCAGCTTCGCCGTTCACCTGGCTTTGCTGTGACGGCAATCCTGACATTGGCCTTGGGCATTGGCGCAACCACGGCAATGTACTCTCTCGTGCGCAGTATCCTGCTTGCACCACTTCCTTATCTGCATCCTGAGGAACTCGTTGGGGCTGGATTCTCACATCCCGGCGAAGCACCCAGTGGCGAACAAACCGGCGAAACAGGGGACTTTCTGCTGGCACATGCCCAAAGCTTCTCGAGCATAGGGATGGCCGACGATGGTGCGCTTGGACAGAACTTCTCCAACAGCAGTGGCACCGCCCAGACGATCCACGCGTTGCGCGTCTCTTCCGGATATCTCCCCACGCTGGGCATTTCCGCCCTGCTGGGCCGCACCTTTACTCGCCAAGAGGACCTACCCGGCGCAGCACCGACCGTAGTACTAAGCGAGAACCTGTGGCGGCACGCACTTAATGCGGATCCGCATATCGTGGGCCGAGCTATCCATATCAACGGCGATCCCTTCACTGTCATCGGAGTGATGCCCTCGACACTTGTCACCGTAGACAGCCCCGACGTGTGGCAGCCACTGCATCTTTCATCCGCTGACCCCGGATACCAGGGCGACAACTTTCAGATGATCGCGCGCCTCAAACCGGGCGTCTCCACCGCACAAGCTTCGGCCGAGATGAGTGGCCTCACGCCGCTCATCTTCCACCAGTTCCCTGGCTATCTGAAGTGGGGTCCGCCAGGCTCTCCTAAATTCCAGGAGTTCGTCTGGCCACTACAACAGATTGTCGTCAGCAGTGCACGTTCGAGCCTTATTGCACTCTCAGCCGCCGTGCTAGCGGTGCTGCTGATGGCGTGCCTGAATCTTGCGGGCCTGATGACCGCACGCGCTATTAGCCGAAAGCCGGAGATAGCTCTGCGCACGGCGCTCGGCGCCAGCCGAGCCATGATGTTGCGCCTACTGCTCACCGAAAGCCTTATGCTGGCGCTCGCGGGTTCGCTGCTTGGCCTGGGCTTCGCGCACCTCACCCTTCCCATCCTTCTCAGCTCATCGCCGATCTACCTGCCGCAGCTCCACCAGGCATCCGTCAATCTCCCAGTCATGGCCTTTGCAATCCTCACAGGCTGCGGGTCCACGTTTCTTTTTGGCTTGATTCCTGCGCTCGGTGTATTCCGTCAGACTATCGGCCCAAGCCTCGGCAACATGCGCACGACTGGTGAGAGCGCCCCACGGCAGCGGCTCGGCAAGTCGCTGATCGTAGCCCAGGTAACGCTCGCGACGATGTTGCTCTCCGCCGGAACCCTGTTGCTCAGCGTGTTTCTCCATATGCGCGCTACTCCGCCCGGGGTGCGTCCAGAGCACCTCGACGTGTTGCAGGTGAACCTGAAGGGTGATGCCTATTTCTCGGCTCTACATACCCAGCAGTTCATCTCTGCCGTCGAGCAGCGCCTGCGACAGATACCTGGCGTCTCACAGGTGTCCACCGTCAATGGCCTTCCACTGGACCGTGGACTGAACAACGGCGGCGGTCCCGCAAACCACCCGGACCAAATAGCCAACATAGAGGCGCGCTTCGTAACGCCAGGTTACTTCCGCACAGCAGGAACCACAATGCTGGCAGGTACAGATGTCTCCAGCGCAGACACAGCGACCTCTCAACCCGTGGCGCTTATTAACGAGTTCGCCGCCAAGCGCTGGTTTCCCAATCGTTCCCCGGTCGGCGAGTATGTCATCTCCGGAGGGGGTAAGCCTCGCCGTGTCATCGGGCTTGTCGCCAATGTGCATAACTACTCACTCGCGGACGAGATCAGGCCCACCATCTATGTGCCCTACGCTCAGGTCAATGATGAGACCATGAAGGCGATCAACGGTTGGTTTGCCACCACCTTCGTACTGCGGACGGCCAACCGCCGTGACTCCCGTGACCCGGACGTTGCCGCCGCTGCAGCAGCAGCCATCACTAAGGTGGACCCCGAGGTCCCCGTCAGCAAGTTTGTTCCCATGCAGAGCTTGATCGACGACAACGTCGCCGCGCCAAGCTTCTTCGCCTGGCTTGCCGGAGGCTTTGCCGGGTTCGCACTGCTACTCACGCTGATTGGTCTCTTCGGCCTGCTTAGTTACCAAGTCGCCTCACGTACCCGCGAGCTTGGTGTACGCATGGCCCTCGGAGCGCAGCGCCACCAGATCCTCTCGATGGTGCTCAAGAACGGGATCATGCTCACCGCGATCGGTCTTGTGTTTGGCAGCGTAGGCAGCTATGCGCTGCGCAGTGTGATTGCTGCGTTGGTCTCCAACACGGTCGGTACCAGAGCGACGGCAACCGCATCGTTGCTCGGTGCTCAGACCGTTTCCGTCAGTATTGCGGGAGCTGCCATGCTTGTATCCGCTATCGCAGCGAGTCTGATCCCCGCACGCCGCGCCGCAACACTCGAACCTACTGAAGCCCTTCGTGCCGAGTAAAGGAGCATTCATGCACAACACGCTCAACGACCTTCGCTTCGCTCTCCGCCAGCTTCGCCGCGCACCTGGGTTCGCGCTTACGGCGATCCTGACGCTGGCTCTCGGTATTGGCGCAAATACGGCGATCTTCTCCCTGCTCGACCAGGCGTTGCTGCGCTCACTGCCAGTACATGACCCGCAACAACTCGTCATCCTGGAAGGCACAGGCAAAGAATGGGAGGGTCATGTTGGCACCCATGGCGGTGACGTCGAAGCCTACTTCTCCTACCCCATGTATAAGGACCTGCGCGACCATAACCAGGCGTTTGAAGGCTTGATCGCCACAACAGCCGCCAGCGTCGGCTTCGCTCGTGGGGGAGAGGCACAAGTGGTCGACTCCGAGCTTGTCAGCGGCAACTACTTCACAGTGCTGGGTGTGCCGGCGGCGTTTGGCAGAGTCTTTTTCCAGAGCGACGACCTCCAACCCAACGCCAATCCAGTGGCCGTTCTCAGCTTCGATTTCTGGAAGAACCACCTTGGGTCTAACCCGGGCGCCGTCGGCTCTACCGTCTCCATCAACGGACACCCATTTCAGATCGTCGGCGTCGCCGCACCCGGCTTTCGCAGTGCCGTCTGGGGCGAGACACCCGGACTCTTTCTGCCGATGTCGATGCTCGGCCAGGTTCTTCCCGGAAAAGGTGCGCGCCTCACCGACCACCAGGACCGCTGGATGAACATCATCGGCCGCATGAAGCCCGGCGAATCGACCCAACAGGCCGCCGCCACCATGGGCCCACTGTGGCACGCGCTGCGCGCCGAAGAACTAAAGACCATAGAAAGACACGATAAGCACTTTGTCGATGACTTCCTCACCAACAGCCGTTTATTGGTTCTGCCCGGCGCTCGCGGCTTCTCCTATAGCCGTGAAAACTACGAGAACCCGCTGCTCGCCATCATGGCGATGGCCCTGTTGGTCCTACTCATGGCTGCCGTGAACGTTGCCAGCCTGCTGCTGGTCCGTTCCGCGAGCCGAGTGCGCGAGTTTTCGCTGCGCTATGCGCTGGGCGCAGGTGGAAACCGTATCGTTCAACAACTGCTGATGGAGGGCCTGCTGATTGGCTTTGCCGGTTCCGCGGCAGGAATGCTGCTGGCGCCTGTCGCCATCCGAGGCCTGATCGGCTATCTCTCCAGCGATGACGCTGTGGCCTTCTCCAGTGCAATCGATACGCGGCTCTTTCTGTTCAACTTTGCCATCGCGCTCGCAGTCAGCCTGATCTTCTCACTGGCCCCGGCGCTGCAACTTCGGCGGCCGAACCTGACCCTCGCCATGAGACAGCAAAGCGGCACAAGCACCGGTGCGATGCTCAGTTTTCGTCGCGCAGTCGTATGCCTGCAGATCGGACTCAGCGTCCTTTTGCTGGCCGGCGCTGGACTCTTCGTTCGCACCATGCAAAATCTGCGCCGCGTAAATGTGGGCTTTACCACCACCAATCTCATCACCTTCGGCGTCAATCCCAAACTGTCCGGGTATGAGGCCAGCGCCGTTCCCGCACTGCACCAGCATCTACTGGAGACGTTGGCTGCGTTGCCAGGCGTCCAGATCGCCGCAGTCACTGACGACCCTGTGCTCACGGGTAACACCCAGGGTGGCAATGTCACCGTCTCCGGTTATGTTGCCCCACCGGGTGAGGACTTCGACATCGAGGAGTCTGACGTCAATCCGGCCTATTTCTCGACCCTGCAAGTGCCGCTGCTAGCCGGACGTCTCTTCAGCGAAGACGACAGTTCCAACCAGCCTCACGTGGCGGTCGTCAATGAGACCTTTGCCAAGCACTTCTGCGGCAGCGTGCAGGCGTGCATCGGCCGCAGCATGGCCCATGGAGGAGGAGGCGTCAAACTCGATACCACGATCATCGGCGTCGTCCGCGACGCCCGGCACGAGGGAGTCCGCGATGCGGTTCTACCTACGTGTTTCCGGCCCATCCGGCAGTCGGCCTCGTTGTCAAAACTGAGCTACTATCTGCGCACTACCGGCGACACGAAGCAGATGATCGAGACCGTGCGTCGTGCTGTACGGCAGATCGATCCCACGCTGGTTCTCTCCGCTCCACATACCCTGGAGGAGCAGATCGACGCCAACCTCTCCAATGAGCGCCTGGTCTCGATGCTGGCCATTGCCTTCGGCGTGCTGGCGACGCTGCTTGCGGGAGTCGGCCTCTATGGCGTACTTGCATACTCCACGGCGCAGCGCACACGCGAGATAGGCATCCGCATCGCGCTCGGCTCAACCCGGCTGGCCATCTCACGGATCATCCTCACGGATGTATCGCGATTGGCCGGTATCGGCATCGTCGTGGCACTGCCGATAGCCTTCGGGTTCAGCCGGCTGCTGCGTAGTCAACTGTTCGGTGTCTCACCTGGCGACCCACTCACGATCACCGTAGCAGTGCTGCTGATCGCCGCTGTTGCTCTCGTTGCGGCGCTGATTCCTGCGCGCCGCGCCGCCTCCGTCAACCCGACCGAAGCCCTTCGCACCGAGTAAAGGAGCCACACCATGACGACCTTGCTGCAGGACCTCCGCTACGCTCTTCGCCAGATGCGTCATGCTCCCGGCTTCGCGTTCAGTGTGGTGCTGGTACTCGCACTTGGCATCGGCGCCAACGCGGCCATGTTCACGGTGCTCGAAGGCACGCTCTTCCGCCCGCTGCCGTATGCACGCCCTGGGCAACTGGTGTACCTGAACGCCACAACGCCAAAGGACGCAACCACTTCTCCACTGCTCGCCGATCTTCTCATTTGGCGGGAACGAGCGAACACACTCAGTCAGATCGCCTACTTTAACAGCAGCCCCGCCTACATCAACGCGCAGAATGCGGAACAAAAGATTAGTTCCGTCGATGCCAGCTCTAACCTCTTCAACACTCTTGGTGTCGCTCCTGTCCTCGGTCGATCCTTCACCGCCGAAGAGCAGCAGCCCGGTAAAACCCACGTCGCTGTGCTCAGTGACGTCGTCTGGCACAACCAGTTCCACGCCGATCCCGGCATCCTTGGTCAAACAGTACGCATCAACGACATGCCAGTCACTGTCATCGGTGTTATGCCGCCGGGCTTCTTCTTTCCTGCCAACGAGTTATCTGCACAGATATGGCGGCCTGTATCGCTCGATCCCATTGTCTTAACTCGCAAGTCGGGTACACCTGGGTTCAAGGTAATCGCCCGCAGCCACAACGGAGTTTCGACTTCGGCAATCGACACGGAATTGAACGCAATCCAAAAACCACTTCTGCCGCTTTATCCCGGCGAATTATCCGCTTTCTTCCAACCCGCACACATCAACTCCGTTGAGTACCGCCGCACGTTGAATGAAAAAGACCAGCGTACTGCGATCCTCGCACTCTTCGGAGCCGTTGCTGTGCTCTGGCTGATCGCCTGTGCCAACGTCGCCTGCCTTATGCTCGCCCGTACAGCCGCACGTTGCCGTGAGATGGCTGTCCGATCAGCGCTTGGCGCAAGCCGTTGGCGCCTGGTGCGCCAGACACTTGCCGAAAGTCTGCTGCTGAGCCTCACAGGCGGGACATTCGGTCTTGCGCTCTCACAGATCACGCTGCGTCTCTTCCGGCACAGCCTTGTAACCCAACTTAGTCCAAACCTGTCACTGCATCCCGATGCTCGTGTTCTATTTGCGCTGCTCGCGCTGAGTGTCTTCAGTGCAGTCCTGTTTGGCGTCGTACCCTCTCTTCTGGCGTCAAACATCGCTGTCGATCAGGCGCTGCGTCAGGACGGTACGCAGGCCGGCACAGGCCGACGTCAACATCTGTTACAGCGCATTCTGGTAGTCTCCGAGCTCTCTCTGACGCTGGCAATGCTGGTCTCCTGCGGACTGCTGCTGCGCACGGTCTTCGCGCTTCGCCATGTTCCTCTCGGCTTTCGCACCGATCATGTCTTTGTCATCGAACCGCATCTGCCCGGGTACAAGTACAACAAACTCGATCCGAACGCTCTTGTCTATAAACCATTGCTCGAGCGCCTCAAATCTATCCCCGGTGTTCAGTCTGCCGCCATTACTACAATCGCTCCGCTGAATAAAGGTTTCAACCTGGTCCTGGGCATCTCATTTTCAGGTAAATCGAACGGAGGTGCTTCAGAACAACCCATTCTGTTAACCATGCGGGCCTCCGGCCCCGAGCTTCAGCAAGTCCTGGGTTTCGGTATGTTGCGTGGCCGTTACTTCAACGCGCAGGACACGTTGGACTCGCCGCCTGTTGCTGTCGTCAACCGCGCTTTCGAGAAGCTCTACATCTCCAGCGCTGGCGGCGACATCGAGAAATTTGCTCTCGGAGAAGGAAAGCGCCAATTAAAGATCGTCGGTATCATCGACGACTTCCACCAGTCCGGCATCGCCGAGCCTGCTATGCCTGAGCTTGACCTTAACGCGGCGCAGATGCTTCCCACAGATGGCTTCTATCAGCCCACACTGCAGGCCCATGCCGAACTGGTCCTGCGCTCCAGTCGTGACGCGCGCAGCCTCGTTCCCGAACTCAACCACGTCATACAGCAGTTCAACCCCGATCTCGCCGGCAGCGACATCCGTACCATGGATCAGATCGTCAACGATGCCATGGGTTCGCAGATCCTTGCCGCGCATCTGCTCGAAGCTCTGGGTGGCCTCGCGCTGCTGGTCGCTCTCGCCGGACTCTACAGCCTGCTTGCCTACCTAGTCACACTGCGTACACGCGAGCTTGGCCTTCGTCTCGCGCTCGGCGCGCAACGTGCGGACATTCTTTCGCTTGTGCTGCGCAGCGCCGGCGTTCTTCTGCTTGTGGGCACAGGCCTCGGCGTCGGCATCAGTCTGCTGACCGCGCACCTCCTGCACAGCTTTCTCTTCGGCGTGAAGCAGTACGACGCCGTCACCCTCATCACTGCTCCAGCACTTCTGCTGCTGGTCGGCACAGTTGCCGCATGGCTACCCGCACATCGCGCCGCTGCCCTTGAACCGATGCAAGCTCTTCGCACGGAGTAACCCTCGCACTCATGGATAAGGAGCCATACACAATGACAAGCCTGCTGCAGGACCTCCTCTACGCTCTCCGCCAGATGCGCTACACTCCCGGCTTCGCGCAACGTGGAGACATCCTCACCCTTGCACTGCGTGGGGCATCCATCTTTCTGCTTGCGGGCATAGCCGTAGGCATCGGTATCGGCCTATTCACGGCTCATATGGTAGACAACTTCCTGTACGACACCGGTGCCTCGTCATCGTATCGATGCATCTACCCGTCACCGGAGCATTCGAGGCATAGCCACCTGCACGCCATGCAATCCTTGAGTACCTGCAAAAACTTCGTACCAAACAGTGGGGAAACGGAATAATTATGATCGACATTCACAATCTAGAACGCAACTACAAGACCGGGCACACCGATAATTTCGTGCTCCGCCGCATTTACCTCCACATTGCCGAGGGCGAGTTCGTCACCATCATGGGGCCGTCCGGCGCCGGCAAATCGTCACTACTCAACGTGCTCGCCATGCTCGACGACCAATGGCGCGGCGAGTTTCTCTTCGAGGGCACGCCTGTACAGACGCTCAACCGCAAACAGCGCGCCGAACTCGCTCGCCGCCGCACCGGCATGGTCTTCCAGAGCTACCATCTGATCGACGACCTCACAGTTGCTGAGAACATCGATCTGCCGCTTTCTTACAAGGATATTCCCCGCTCGGAGCGGCAAGCATTGGTGGCCGATACTTTAGACCGCTTTAACATCGTCGGCAAGAAAGACCTCTATCCTTCGCAGCTTTCCGGTGGCCAGCAGCAACTCGTCGGCATTGCGCGAGCAGTAATTCATAAGCCTTCCCTACTGCTTGCCGACGAACCCACTGGCAACCTGCATTCCGAGCAGGCCGCCGAGATCATGCAGCTTTTCCGCACACTCAATCAGCAAGGCACCACCATTGTTCAGGTCACGCACTCGGAGACCAATGCCTCCTTCGGCTCGCGCACGCTCGAGCTGCGCGACGGGTGGCTGACACGCGACACCGCCAACCCAACTTTGAATTCAGCGCCAGGAGCCCCAGGAGCGGCCGCCTAGATCATGATGCCAACACCTCGCCTCGCCTTCGCTACCGTAGCGCTTCTCCTGCTCTCCCCTGCCGGCGGTCTTCTGCCGTCCAATCTTTACGCTCAATCAACGCCCCAATCCGGAACACAGACGGCCGCACCCGCACAAACAGTCTCATCGAGTCAAGTCGTCACGGCTCCACAACCCGCGTTACGCCTCGACATTCCACATTCGTGGAATCCCATCAAAGCTTATCGCGCCAGCAAAGTGCCCGAACCCAACCTCGCAAACTCACCGCGCATCGACTCCCTGGTTCATGACGGCGTGCTCCAGCTCTCGCTGCAGAATGCAATTGAGCTGGCGCTTGAAAATAACCTCGATCTGGCGATTGCCCGTTACAACATCCCCATTGCCAGTGCCGATGTGTTGCGCACCCAGGCCGGTGGCGTCTTTCGCGGTGTCAACACCGGCATCGTGCAAAACACGCCGGGCGCCGGTGTCGGTGGCTTCGGCTCAAGCTCAGCTGGAGCTGGAGCTGGCGGAACCACCGGTGGCGCCGGGGGTGCAGGCACGGGTGCCTCGGGCCTCGTCGAATCGACGCTGGGATCTGGATCCAACGTCTCTTCCTACGATCCCACCGTCACTGCCAATGGCAGCGTTGAGCACTACACGGATCCGCTCGCCAACCAATTCCTCTACAACGTCCCTGTACTCCATGCCAATACCATTATTGGCAACTTCGGCTATTCGCAGGCATTTCCTACCGGTACGACGTTCAGCGCTACCCTGGACAACGACCGCGTCACCTACAACAGTCTTAACAACACATTGAGTCCGGAACTCGATACGTATTATCAGGTTCGGTTCCAGCAGCAACTGCTCCAGGGCTTCGGTCTAGGTCCCAACCTCCGTTATCTGCGTATCGCGCGCAACAACCAAAAGATCTCCGACCAGGCCTTCGAATTGCAGGTCATCAGCACGGTTACGCAGATTGCCAACATGTATTGGGATCTGGTTAGTGCCTACGAAGACGAACAGGTCAAGAGCCACTCGCTGGACTTCGCCAACCAAACACTCAACACGGCACGCAAACAACTGGAGCTGCAAGCCATTCCCGCGCTCGATGTACTCAAGGATGAGGGCGAGGTCGCCAACCGCGAGCAGGATCTTACGATCGCACGCTCGACGCTCAAGTTCCAGGAACTGCTCATCAAGAATGCCGTCACCAAGAACCTTGATGACCCTATCCTCGAAGCTATGCCGGTACAGCCAACCGATCTGAGCACGGTCTCCATCGACTCTACAATTGCCTCTACTGCTCCCACAGAAGACATTATCCAGGCAGCACTGAAGAATCGTATTGAGCTCTCTGAGTCCAACATCGATCTACAGAATCGCGCGCTCTCGCTCGCCTCCGTACGCAACGCACTACTACCCTCGCTAGCGATGACCGCCTACTATGGCGGAACCGGCCTCGGTGGTCTGGTTAATCCAGCATCAACTAACAGCTCCGGCTCCACCGCGCCGACCAGCTATTCCGGCGCTCTAGCAAACGCATTCAATAACTCGGCGCCAGACTATTACGTGGGTCTCTCGCTCAATATACCGCTGCGCAATCGTGTAGCCAAGTCGGACCAATATCGCGCCGAACTCGAATCACGTCAGGCGGAGTTGCGCCTCCAACAGCTACGGAAGCAGATTCGCATCGAGGTGCGCAATGCGCAGTATTCGCTCGAACAGAGCCAGGCCCGCGTGCAATCGGCCACCAAGGCTCGAGACCTCGCGCAGAAGACTTTCGATATCACCGCCAAGGAACAAGGACTCGGTGCAGGCTCCGCGCTGCAGACGCTCTCAGCCCGTCACGACGTCGCTACGGCCGAGTCAGCGCTCGTCGCTGCACGCACGGCTTACCAGAAAGCGCGCATCGAACTGGACCGTGCGATTGGGACAACGCTCGAGACCAACTCCATTTCTGTAGAATCGGCTCGTACCGGTATACAGGCTGCAACCGCACCAAGGCCCTAACATCTGCTCTTTTATGTCAATCGCACCCCATCCCGCGCTGTCCGTTCCCCGCCCCACGGCAAGCCCACGACGCTTGCTGGTCGGCGATGACCAGCCGCATATCCTCGAAGCCCTTGAGTTCCTCCTCCATCCCGAAGGCTTCAAGCTGAAGACGGCCCGCTCTCCCGGAATGGTTCTGGAGTCCTTCGCGCACGATGAGTTCGACGGCGTTCTGCTCGACCTCAACTACACCCGAGACACCACATCTGGACTTGAAGGGCTCGACCTGCTCGCCGCACTCCGCGAGCGCGACGCGCAAATTCCTATCATCGTAATGACCGCCTACGCGAACGTCGACCTCGCCGTCGAAGCGATGCGCCGCGGTGCTAACGACTTCATCCAAAAACCCTGGGAAAACCTCCGGCTGCTCAACATCCTGCGCAACCAGCTCGAGCTGCACCGCGCCCTCAAACGCACCCGGTGGCTCGAAGCCGAAAATCGCATTCTCCGCGCAGAGGGCGCTCCCGACTTTATCGCAACCGCATCTTCTATGCGCCCGGTTGTCGAACTCATGACCCGCATCGGACCTTCGGACGCAAATGTGCTTATTACCGGCGAACATGGGACAGGCAAAGAGGTCGTAGCCCAGACGCTGCACCGGCTATCACAGCGAGCACAACGCAACCTCGTCGCCGTCAACACCGGCGCGCTGTCGGAGGGCACTTTTGAGAGTGAGATCTTCGGCCACGTCAAAGGAGCCTTCACGGATGCTCGTACTGACCGCATTGGCCGCTTCGAATTAGCCAGCGGAGGAACGCTCTTTCTCGACGAGATCGCGAACATCCCCGTTCGCCAGCAGGCCAAGTTACTGCGCGTGCTGGAGACCGGCGAGCTCGAGCGCGTCGGATCCTCCACCACGCGCACCGTTGACGTGCGGATGCTCTCAGCCACCAACGCTGACCTGCGGGCTGAGATCGACGCCGGCCGTTTCCGCGAGGACCTGCTCTTCCGCCTGAACACCGTCGAGATCCGTCTGCCGCCACTACGCGAGCGCCGTGAGGATATCCCGGCCCTGGCTGCACACTTCCTCTCCCGCTACGCCACCCGCTACCGCCGGCCGACTGGGGATTTTGACCCGGCTGCACTGCAGTTGCTGCTCTCGCATCCATGGCCCGGCAATGTCCGCGAACTTGACCACACTCTGGAACGTGCCGTTCTGATGGCGCGCGGCAGCAGCATCGGTGTCGCGGACCTCGGCCTCAACCTGCAGCGTGTCTCCGCGACGAATCCGCCGACGGCCAACCTTGAAGACATGAGTCTGGAAGCCGTCGAAACCGTGCTGATTCAAAAAGCCCTCACTCGTGCCCAGGGCAACGTTACGCAGGCTGCCGAGGCACTCGGCCTTAGCCGCGGCGCGCTTTACAGGCGAATGGAAAAATATGGCCTCTAGGCCGTCTCCAATGCGGCGCCAACGGCTCGCTCTCGGCACCACGCACCGCCGCCTCAAGTATGAGCAAAGGATTCGTATCTGGCTCGCGGTGCTCGCATTGCCTACCATCTTTTGCGCCGGGCTCCTGGTCTATAAACAAAGCGGTTCCGTCGCAATAGCTATTGTCACGATACTGGGCCTCGCTATTGCCTGGGCGATCGTGGCCGTTTACTTCTTTGAGCAGCTCACGCGCCCGTTACAAACTCTCGCTAATGTCGTCTCAGCACTCCGCGAGGACGACTTTTCCTTTCGCGCGCGTGGGGCCCGTCGCGGTGACTCGCTGGGTGACCTCGCGCTGGAGATCAACGCCCTCGCCGGTACACTTCAGGGCCAGCGCACCGCCGCCCATGACGCCCTCACTCTCGTGGAACGCGTCATGACCTCGATGCAATCTCCCGTGCTTGCCTTCGATGATGCGGGTTATCTGCGCCTACTCAACCCTGCAGCCGAAGCAGCCCTCCACCTCCAACGCAACCATTCTCTCGGTCGTTCCGCAACCGACCTAGACCTCACCACACTGCTTCACGCCGAAGACGAAGGTCTGTACTCGAACCTGAATCCAGAGCCCGGTACCGCACCGGTCTCCATCCGCTGGTCCGTGCGGCGCACGATCTTCCGGTTGCAAGGTGTTCCACACACGCTGCTTGTGCTCTCAGATATTGCCGCCGCACTGCGCGAAGAAGAACGCCTCGCTTGGCAGCGCCTGATCCGCGTACTCAGCCACGAGATCAACAACTCGCTCACCCCGATCAAGTCGATCGCTGGAAGCCTGCGTACCCGCCTGCCCAGCCTTTCCTCGACAACGACTGGGATCGAGGCAGATCTCCACCGCGGACTCGCCGTCATCGAAGAGCGCGCCGCCGCTCTCAATCGCTTTCTGCAGGCCTATCAGCAGCTCACTCGGTTGCCTGCACCGCAGCTTCAGCTGCTCTCGCTGGAGCTGCTGCTCGAACAGGTTGTACATCTTGAAACGCGCCTTTCTGTCGAACTTCAGCCTGGCCCACCGATCCGCTTGCTGGCTGATCCTGATCAGCTCCAGCAATTGCTCATCAATCTTCTCCGCAATGCAGTGGAAGCGGCGCTTAGCGCGGAACACGCTGCTGTGCCTCAAGTTGTTATTACCTGGAGCGCTACTGCTACCCAGGCGATCCTGCATATCCGCGACAACGGTCTTGGCCTGATGAACCCCGCCAACCTCTTCGTGCCCTTCTACACCACAAAGCCCGAGGGTAGTGGAATTGGCCTGGTGCTCGCCCAACAAATCGCCACTGCGCACAAAGGATCGGTCACGCTCTTTAACAACTCCGATACACCAGGCTGCACAGCGGAACTTCGCCTGCCCATTGACGAACGTTCTTGACTCCGCGCCCCAATCTCTCCGATAGAAATAACTCTATCCCCAATGCCCTCGGTTCATGTACCCGAGCAGCGTTTGACCCAAAGCATTTCTTTCGTAGCTCGTTGACAAATTCCTCTCATTCCAGCTTGTTTTATTCGCTGACATAAATTCACGGTACTCCAATACCTTCTCTAAGGTATCTACCGTTAGGATGCGTTATGCGCTAGTCCAACTTCAATTTCCTCAATGAGGTACATGCCCCGTTAGAACTCTGTTCTAACGTTGTCAGCCCTATAAACGCAGCGTAACGTGATCTGCGGTTATAAGAGTCAATTTTTCTAATCACTAAAAACTTACTCGGGGCTCTAATGACCTTTTCCTTAAGCGAGCACAATATGCGGTAAATAATAGGTCGCGTAGTTTGTCATCGCTATCCACCAAGTTGGCATTCTAATTCTCAAAAGCACACGATCCTGGTGTCTCTAGCAAGGTTTCAAGGTTTGCTGTCCGAGAAAAATCACAGAAACGGGGAAATACGATGAAATCGCTAGTATCTCGATTTTCAATTGCAATGATCGGAATCATGCTTCTACCTATTACAGCCTCCGCTTACTCTGTTGGAGCGGTAACACCCTTTACCAGCTATGAGGCCGAGGCCGGAACAATAGGTGGAGGAGCTAGCATCGTATCTCTTACAGCACCGCCAACAACACAATATTCAAGCCCTACGCTCGAAGCATCCGGCCACGCCTATGTCCAGCTCACTGGTACCGGACAGTATGTACAGTGGACCAACAATACCGGCCAGCCCATCACCTTCATCAATGTGCGTGAATCCATACCAGACGCTCCGACAGGTGGAGGAATCACGGCCACATTGAACCTGTATGTCAATGGCGTGTTTCGTCAGACGCTGAATCTAAACTCGAAACAGACATGGATATATGAAGGCAACAACAACTATCAGGGAAATGACCAGAACCCTGCCGACGGCGATCCTCATGTCTTTTTTGATGAGGCGCACACTTTTATAACAGGCACTCCGATCGCCCCGGGCAGCACCTTCTCGCTTCAGCAAGACGCGTCGAACACTGCGGCCTTTTACGACATTGATGTCATCGACGTCGAGAATCCGCCAGCACCGTTGACTCAGCCTGCCAATTCGATCTCCATTACAAGCTGCGGAGCTGTGGCCGACAACAATCCCACTAACGGCGCAGCTGACTCTAATGACGTAGACAGTACTACAGCTATCCAAAACTGCATCAACCAGGCCCAAACCCAGGGCAAAATCTTGTGGATCCCAGAGGGAACCTTTTATCTGAAAGGTACAACGGGGCTTCAAGCACAAGGAATTACGATTGAAGGGGCCGGGATGTGGTACAGCACGATCTATCGTGACGTCCCTCTCCCGAATTCCGCTGGTTTAGCGGCTATATTTTCTGTCACTTCTTGCACCGTGGAAAACTTCCATCTCGATTCAAATGCCGTCAGTCGCGCTACATCCGACGGCGATGGCGGTGCGATGGATACTACCGGCACTAACTGGCTTGCTAATGGTATCTGGAGCCAACACGTGGAATCCGGTTTCTGGGCATCTGGCACAGGTGGAACAGTCGAAAACTCCCGCCTCACGTCAATTTGGGCTGACGGATGCAATCTCAATAACGTCTCCTTGACCGGAACAGTCGGAAATAACCTAACCGCAAACAACAACTTCATTCGTGGCACAGGCGACGACGCCATGGCGATTAACTCGGTCGACTATAACACCAGTGCAAACGGCAACATCTACTACACTGCGATGTCGAACATTACAGAAACCAACAACACATTAATCGCTCCGTGGGGAGGTAAAGGAATTGGCATCTACGGGGGCAGCGGCCATCATGTGGAGAATAATTACATTAGCGACACAGCCAGGTACATTGGCCTCGGAGTCGGCCGATTTGGAGTGAACGGCAGCGACCTTCACACTTCAACAGTGTCAGGCAATGTCATCGTGCGATCGGGTGGAAATGGCTTTAGCCAGGGACAACCGGCTCTACAAATAGGCAACGGCGGTGACGGTCAAAATGTTGGCATTGTCGATAGCATGACGGTGACCGGAAATACGGTGATCAACTCTCTGTATGACGGCATTGGATTTTCAACTTCGACAAATACGCTGTTACAGAACAACACGATTACCTCTCCCTGGCGTAACGGCATCGTCGTGGCTCCTCCGTTTTATCCAGCCCCAACGGGTTCTGCAACGATCACGGATAACACTGTAACCGGGCTTCTATCCGGTGAATCAGCCTTCGTCAACAACTCCAGCGGTTTTACCGTAACCTTGAGTGGCAATGGCTGGCAGGGGTCAACGTCTGAAACTCCCTATGGTGGAACTCCGGCTGCTATTCCAGGCACGGTGCAGGCGGATAATTATGACACCGGCGGTCAGTCAGTCGCCTATAACGTCACCTCGATCAACGGCACAGGGAATTACCGATCCGATAGCGTCGATCTGGAAACCACATCGGATACCGGAGGCGGTTATGATCTCGGGTGGACGAGCGGTGGACAATGGTTCCGTTACACCGTCAACGTGGAGTCTGCCGGAACGTACACAATCAGCTTCCGCGTCGCCGCTCCCAGCGCTGTTACCGATGCGTTTCATATATCCAGCGCATCAGGAGCGAACCTGAGTGGGAGTGTCAACATACCCGCCACCGGGGGTTGGCAGACGTGGACAACCGTAACCGCCGATGTGACGCTTCCGGCGGGCCAGCAAGTCTTAACTCTCAGCGAAGATACTGGCGGCTGGAACATCAACTACGCTGCATTTGCGTTGGCCGCATTGCCTTATGGAGGGGTCCCAGCTCCCGTCCCCGGAACGGTCCAGGCCGAAAACTACGATCTGGGCGGACAGGGAGTTGGCTACAGCGTCACTTCAGTCAACGGTACTGGGAATGGCTATCGATCCGACGGCGTCGATCTGGAAACTACATCGGATGCCGGAGGCGGTTACGATCTCGGGTGGACTGGTAGTGGACAGTGGTTCCACTACACCGTAGATGTCGCGACTGCTGGAACCTACACGGTCAGCTTCCGGGTGGCAGCACCCAGCGCGGTGTCCGATGCGTTGCATATTGCCAACGCTTCAGGAACAAACCTTAGCGGCGGAGTCAGCATACCCGCGACCGACGGCTGGCAAACCTGGACGACTGTAACGAGCACCGTAACCCTGCCTGCAGGCAGCCAGGTCCTCACGCTGAATGAAGATAATGGCGGTTGGAACATTAACTATGTCTCACTTGAGCAATAGACATGCATAGACCTTCCCCGCGACACGTTTCGCACCTTACGATCGTCCCAAGGCTTGAGCCATGCCAGGCCCAGCGAAGCAAGCCAATCAATTAAGTTCTGTGTAAAGGAGATCCTGTGGAACGCACCGTCCAGAGCCTTCCGTTGTAACGCAGGTCTGTAATCGACAGAGGTGCAATCTCAAGGCGCCAAAAAGAACTGGGCGGAGCCTGCATCGCATAAAGAATTGCCGCGCGAACTACCGCTGGATGTGTCACCGCAAGAGTGTGACCAGAGCGTGTCTGGCTCTCCATCCAATTTCCTATGCGCGCTATGACCTGCCGGAATGATTCTCCTCCATGCGGAGCCGCCTCGACATCCATCAGCCACGCTGCTAACCCTATTGGATCGAGCGCATGAACCTCCTCAATTCCTTTGCCGCTCCAGATTCCGTAATTAACATCTGCAATTTCACTGGCAACTGTGCAATCAAGACCTAGCGCTTCCGCCGTCTGCTGCACGCGCTTTTCCGGGCCGGAATAGATTTGTTGAGCACGAGGTGCAGTCCAGTCGATGCCTTCAACCTTCTGCATCTCCTCGCCAATCACTGGCTCATCAAGAGGAAAGGAGGCTCGCTTTACAGCCAAAGTCGCTGCGTGGCTAATGAGAGTAAGCCGTGCAGGGAGAGATTGTGGTTCTGAAGATTCCATCGCCGCTAGAGTACCATCGCCGCCACCCAACCTTGACACTGCCATCTCGCTTCACTAGGCTCAGGTTCAGACGGGAATTCGAAACTCTCAAATATCCCATCAGCCCAGGAGACTACCAGCATGGCTCAATCCATCGCAGATTCGATTGCTCAACCAGTAGCGGTCCCCGCTATTCCATTGCGCGAATGGATGCCTTGGGCGTTGTTCGGCGGACTGCTCATGCTCCTTCTGATCTACTTCGTTGGTGCGGAGCAAGGTGCAACGTCTCTCATTCAGGGCCGCATGGTCCACGAATTTGTTCACGACGGACGCCATCTTCTCGGTTTTCCCTGCCACTAGTGCATCCCCGATGACCCGCACACTGTTGCTTCGCGGAATGCTGGCTGGCTTAATAGCAGGCCTCTTCGTCTTTGCATTTGCACGCTGGGCTGGCGAGCCATCAGTCGACAAGGCAATAGCTTTTGAGACCAGCATGGACCAGGTAAAGGGTGAAGCGCCTGAACCTGAGATGGTCAGCCGCAAAATTCAGAAAAGCGTTGGGCTGCTGACAGGAGCCCTTGTCTATAGCACAGCATTAGGCGGCATCTTCGGATTGGTATTCGCTTTGGCGCGAGGACGTCTCAGTCTCGCAAGGCCTAGAGTGTTAGCGGCATGGTTGGCGGTCCTGGGCTTTATCGCGATCGTTTTAGTTCCCTCTCTCAAATACCCCGCAAATCCTCCTTCTGTCGGGAACCCTGAGACCATTGGCGTACGTACCGGCGCGTACTTTTTGCTCATCGCCATCTCTCTCACTGCCATGATGCTTGCGGTACAGGTGGGTAGACACTGGAGAAAATCCTTGGGTTCGTGGAACGCTTCGCTGCTTTCGGCTTTGCTGTTCCTCCTTCTTGTCGGAGTCACGTCTTACTTCTTGCCGCATATCGACGAAGTCCCCACGGGTTTCCCGGCTTCGCTGCTATGGAAGTTCCGCATCGCTTCATGGGAGACCCAAGTCGTTTTATGGAGCACTTTAGGGCTGTTTTTTGGCTGGCTCACCGAACGGAGCGAGAGTCTCGCTCAAATTCAAGGCCAGTCATCGCGCCCAAGGGAAGAGATGCACTACTCCTAAGCTTTCTGGCCGTGCTGCGTGATACCTTTGGAACTGACCCAAGGTGCCCACTGTGGGCTTAAAAGGGAAGTCCGGAGAAAAACCGGCGCGGTCCCGCCACTGTAAACAAGGATGTTCGGCCGGAAGTACCACTCGATGAAATCATCGGGGAAGGATATCGGCTGACGCGCAAATCTTTGAGTCAGGAGACCTGCCAAGGGTTCGAACTGCAACTTTCTGCGGAGAACAGAAACCTTGCTTATAGCTCCTGGCTCGAACGAAGAAAATTCGCGCTTCCCTTTCTTGGTCCACCCGCTGACAAGGCGCACATTCGCGTCAGAATTCACGCTTGCGCTGGTAGGTTCGCGACTACCAGCCCAGGAAAAGCCTCGCCGTATCGTTTCTAGGACTCCGAGTATTACTGGAGCCCTTTTTGCGCTAGGGCTCGGCGATCAGGTCGTTGGTGTATCTCCGTTCTGCGATTTCCCTGCTGCAGTTCTCAAACTGCCAAAGATTGGCACCTATCTCGCACCAGATGCAGAGACGATTGCACGTCTTGCTCCAGACCCTGTGATCTGTCAAAGAAGTTCCTCCGAGGAGATGTAGCTATGTCGACATCACATCGTCAACGAGTCGTTCGTGCAGACGGGCGTGCATTCAATATCATTCAGCATCGAGCACACCTCACCTACTGCTACACCGGTTGCTGTTGTGGGATTACAGAACGCGGGTACGCTGCTGTGCCCGTAGATGTTTACCAAGAGGAGTGGCTCAAGCGTAAGATCCGGAACGATGTCCACCTGACAAAGGGCGGATGTATTGGCCCTTGCGCCCTCGCGAATGTAGCCAGCCTGGTCTTCGATGGCAAGAGCATCTGGTTCCACTCAGTGAATAGTGAATGGCATGTCCGCCAGATATTCGAATACATCGACTCCATGTTGAAGGCGGATCGCTTCATGCAGCCACCTGCGGAGCTGAGTGAGTATGCCTTCAACTATTACGACTGGGACGTCCGCCTTCCCAGTCCAACAGACGGCCTCACGCAACTTGAGATGGTGCAGCCGAATGGCGCGATCATGCTCCTATCTCATGCTGATACGGACATGCTCACCCTCATCAAAGCGTCTGAATTACTACCCCCTGAATTACAGGTGGGCGCATTTTCCCTGAACGCGCTCCGCAACGAAGATCAGATGAACGCGCTGATCACGGGTGAGATGAGTAAAGCGAAGGTCATCTTAGTTCGTTGCCATGGACCGCTGAGTTGTATCCCGGGGTTCGACAGGCTAAAAGCGGCTTGCCTGGAGCGTGGGCAATCGCTTGTTTTGGTTAGTGGTACAGGCGACAATGCTTCGGAGTTCTCTGAAACGATCAACGTTCCCGCCGATGTGATGCATACGGCTTCAGGCTACCTCGACCTAGGAGGCATAGCCAACTTTGTCGAACTATTCCGCTTCCTGTCCGATCGATTGATGCTCACAGGCTATGGTTATGCGGCACCAAGCTCGATGCCCGAACACGGAATTTATCTACCTGAGATGGACGTTGCAACCTTCGAGGATTGGCAACGCCAAGCGGATTCAGCGAAACCCACCGCCGCTGTGCTCTTCTACCGCGCTCATCGGATGAGCGGAAATACTGCATTCATCGACAAATTGGCCGAGACACTTCAAAGCAAAGGGATGAACGCCTTATGCATCTTCACGTCGAGCCTTAAGTCGAAGGACGAAGGGCGTCCCGCTGCATTCCGGCTGATAGAGGGCCGAGCTGACGTCCTCATCTCGACACTGTCCTTTGCACTCGGAGAAGTCAACACAGGCTCGGTGGCGGTTGCCGGCGATGCAGTAGATTCTTTTGAATGGCTTGGCATCCCCGTCCTTCAAGCCATAGCTAGCGGCATGCCCAGGGGAGCCTGGGAAGGATCACGACGCGGCCTCAGTTCTCTCGATACGGCCGTCAACGTAGCAATCCCCGAGTTCGACGGTCGCATCATCACCGTTCCAGTCTCCTTCAAAGAGCGCAGCACCACCGGCACAGACAATCTGTATGTCCCACATGAAGAGCGAATCGAACGCGTAGCCGGCATCGCTGCTCGTCTTGCGGTTCTTCGCCGCAAACCAAATGTTGAACGACGCATTGCTTTCGTACTGACGAACTCGGCGGCAAAGGCTTCGCAGGTTGGTGGAGCGGTGGGTCTTGATTCGCCAGCGAGTCTATTGACAGTCCTTCGTGCAATGCGTGGGCGCAGATACAACATCTCAGCGCTGCCTGAAACTTCTGACGAGTTGATGCAGGATCTTTTGCAGCGTGGAACCTATGACGATAATTACCCGCTGAATCCGGCGCAAGCCAAGCGATTTTCACGATCTGCCTATCGAAAACTTTTCGCGTTATTTCCAGAACGTCCAAGCCGCAGAATGCAGGACTTCTGGGGACAACCGCAGAACCGCGGGTTCAGCATAATGCCCGCCAAAAAGACAGATAAGAAGTTGCTACCGACGATTAGCGGTAAGGTTGTCTCCATCGATAAGGAAGAGCCTTGGGGGGATGAACACGACTACCTGTTCGCGGCGATGAATTTCGGGAATGCTTTGATTGCGCTTCAGCCTCCACGGGGATACGGCATCGACCCGGATGCCATCTATCACACGCCGGATCTGCCTCCGACACACCACTACACCGCCTTCTATCGCTGGCTGGGCACGCCGCAGTCCGAGGGCGGCTGGGGCGCAGACGCGATTGTGCATATGGGTAAACACGGCACGCTCGAATGGCTTCCGGGGAAAGGAGTTGGGCTCTCTGGCGAGTGCTTTCCCGATCTGCTGCTGGGCGATCTTCCACTGGTCTATCCGTTCATCATCAATGACCCCGGTGAGGGGAGCCAATCGAAGCGGCGCGCCCACGCTACCGTCATCGACCATCTAACACCGCCTATGACGACCGCTGAAACCTACGGACCGCTAGCCGAGTTAAACCAGCTGGTCAACGAGTACTACGAGGTCGAAAAACTTGACCCAGCGAAACTACCATATCTTCAGCAGCAGATATGGGAACTTGTACAGCGTACGAATCTGAAAGCCGATCTCGACACCAAGACGATGTTGACACGAGAGCGCGGCGATCACACGCACGAGTGGGACGACGCATTGACGCCCGAAGGTGTTCCAACGACCTTAGCCTCAATGACAGGCAATGAGGTGGCACACCTCATCGAAGATCTCGATGGATACCTCTGCGAACTAGGAATGGCACAGATTCGAGACGGACTGCATATTCTCGGACAGATGCCTGGCCTCCCCGAGATGCTTCGCTCACTTACCCGACTCGCAAATATCGGCACACCGAGTCTTCAACAGAGCCTTGCCGTCGCTTTCGGTTTTGATCTGGCGCTACTGCTTGACAAACCTGGTGAGCGACTGTCGGAATCAAGAGAATTGCTTGGCCAAACCTGCTACACCCCGGCGGATGTGCTCGAACTTTTAGATCGTGCTTCTCTGGATTTATTCACAATGCTCGAAACCCTCGGCTTTCGTCCCGAGACTGTTAGCGAAGTTCAACGTGCTGTACTTGGTGTGGAATCTGCATCGGTGTCGGAAGCACTCGTCTTCGCCTGCGCCGAACTCGTGCCAAATCTCGAACAAGTCGGCGATGAGATTGAGCATCTCCTCGATGCTCTCGAAGGCAAATACATTCCAGCCGGACCAGCAGGCGCGCCAACTCGTGGCATGGCACATATCCTTCCGACAGGCCGTAACTTCTACGCTGTAGACCCACGTGCTTTGCCTTCACAAGCAGCATGGCGTGTAGGACAGCAGCTGGCACACCTAGCCATCGATCGATTCCTCAAGGAGGAGGGCGAATATCCCGAGATGATGGGCTTGAGTGTCTGGGGAACCTCACAAATGCGTACCCACGGCGACGATATCGCTGAAGCATTCGCACTGCTCGGTGTTCAGCCTGTCTGGAATCCACAATCCCGAAGACTCGAGGGCGTTACAGTCACGCCGCTCAAACAACTCGGACGTCCACGCGTGGACGTAACGCTGCGTATCAGTGGGTTCTTTCGCGATGCCTTCCCTCACCTCATCGATATGTTCGATCACGCTGTCTCACTTGTGGTCGAGCTTGAGGAGCCGCTCGATCAGAACTTTCCGCGCAAGCACTATCTAAATGACCTTGAAGCGCGTAAGGATATCCCAGAGCATGAGGCGGAGGCGCAAGCACGTTACCGTATTTTTGGATCAAAACCAGGTTCTTACGGAGCCGGCATTTTGCCACTCATCGAAACTGGGAACTGGAGCGGTGATGACGATTTCGCGCGCGCTTTTCTCACATGGGGCGGCTATGCCTATGGAAAAGGCACGGACGGTATCGAGGCTCAGCCAGTTTTTGCAGAACGCCTGAAGTCCATTCAAGTCGCGCTGCACAATCAGGACAATCGTGAGCATGACATCTTTGACTCCGACGACTACTTTCAATTTCACGGCGGTATGATCGCATCCATCCGGGCACTCACCGGTGCCCAACCCAAGGCTTACTTCGGCGACAGTTCGCGTCCAGATACGGCACAGGTTCGAGATCTGCGCGAAGAAGCCTTGCGGGTGTATCGTTCGCGCGTAGTCAATCCAAAGTGGATCGATAGCATTAAACGGCATGGCTACAAAGGTGGCCTCGAACTCGCAGCAACCGTCGATTACATCTTCGGGTTTGATGCTACGGCACAGATAGCTCCAGATTTCGTTTATGAAGGACTTGCAGAACACTACGCGCTCTCGCAAGAGATGCGAGAGTTCCTCGGCGCCTCCAACCCGTGGGCGTTGAATGCGATCGCCGAACGCCTGCTTGAAGCCGCCAGACGTGAGCTTTGGGAAAACCCAGCACCTGAAACACTCAATGCACTGCGGAATGTACTCTTGGAAAGCGAAACTTTGCTGGAAGCTCAAGGCGAGCGGAGAAGAGAGGTCGTCTCGTGAAATCTGTATACCCTTTCTCTGCCATCGTTGGACAAGAAGAGATGAAGCTCGCCCTGCTGCTTGCAGCTGTGGATTGGCGCATCAGCGTACTTCTGCGTGGAGATAAAGGCGCCGGTAAAACGACCGCTGCACGTGGTCTCGCAACACTCCTACCGCATCCTTCGCCTTTCATAAACCTGCCCATTGGAGCGACAGAAGATAGACTTCTCGGAGGCCTGAATCTTGAGCGCGCACTCAAAGGCGACCCCGCGCTTAAACCCGGCCTTCTGTCTGAAGCACATGGCGGCGTTCTCTATGTCGATGAGATCAACCTATTGCCTGCGCACTTGGGTGATGCATTGCTCGATACGGCCTCCAGTGGTGTCAACGTCATCGAGCGCGAAGGACATAGCGCGTCTCACCCGGCTGAATTTGTCCTGCTTGGAAGCATGAATCCCGAAGAAGGCATCCTGCGTCCTCAATTGCTCGATCGTTTTGCTCTAGCCGTTGATATAGAAGCAACGTTTGATCCGGCCATGAGGCAGACCGTCATCGAGCGGAGAATTGCATTTGAACGGAATCCATCGATCTTCCACGCCGAATGGTCACCGATGGAGCAACAACTTCGCGACCAGATTATTAGCGCGCGTAATCGCATGAATAAGATCGTGTGCTCAAACGACATCCTTGCACAGATCAGCACTTCGGTCTGCGACTCAGGAGTACGTTCTCTCCGTGCCGACCTCTCTGTAGTCCGAGCATCGATCGCATACGCTGCTTTGGCGGCTGATGAAACGGTAACCACCGAACATGTATCAACGGTTCTGCCTCTCGTGCTGGTTCACCGATCCTCCAAGCATAGACGGCCACCGGCACCGCGCACTGAACCTCCCGCGTCACATCCCTCTCCCGAACAGCAATCGAAGACCCCCGATGAAGGCTGCCAGTCCAATGCAGGCGATGCTCTCACGAGAATCTTCACACCGAAAGACGTGCAAACATTTACGCTTCGACCAAGCTTCGACAATCCTTCTGCACGTGGCTCCAGCGCGCGTACACCCAACCTCCAACTGGGCCCTGCGGTTGGGGCTCGTCGGACTGAGACCCCAAGTGAAGTGGATATTCGCGCAACGTTGAACCACTCGATAATGGAGACCGGGAACATTCAACCCCAAATTTTGGACCTTCACGAGCGGATAAGGATCCCGGCAATCGGAACGCGGTATCTCTTTGTCATCGATTCAAGCGGCTCTCACGCGCCACAGGAACGCATGCGTCTCGTGAAGGGTGCGACTTCCAATCTGCTGACACGATCGTTCAAAAACGGTGATGAGATTGTCATTATCGCCTTCCGCGGAACGTCGGCCCAGGTCCTACTTGAGCCGTCCCGTTCGCTCAATGAAGCTACAACGGCGTTGGAGTATCTAGCCACGGGCGGCAGGACACCGCTGGCACATGCACTGGACCTGGTCAGAACCTACCTCACACCAACAACTGTCCTCGTTCTCCTAACAGACGGACGGGCCAACGTTCCACTTGGAACGGGTGACCCGTGGCAAGAAGCATTGGAGATTGCAGCTCAGATCAGGACGCCCGCCCTTGTCATTGACACCGAGAGCACTACCGAGCGCCTCGAACGTTCGCGCCAGCTTGCGGAGGCTTTATGTGCTGAATACGTGCATATAGAGAGCCCCGAGTTGCGTAATTCCGTCGTTTTAGCCTCACTGAAACTCCCAGTCGGCTCCAAACATTAGCCAGCAAGACCATTATTCAATCAAACGGGGTGTGTCTCACAATGATTGACCCGCTAGCTCCATGGGCGGTATAACTCGATAATCTGGTGTTCGGGAAGGCGGTGAAAGTCCGTCACTACCCCGTAACTGTAAGCGTTGAGAACATGACACTTTGGGTCACTGGAACGAAAGTTCTGGGAAGGCCGTCAAGTTCACTGAAGCGCAAGTCAGGAGACCGGCCAGATAATGACTGGGCCTAATTCAACTTCGCCGGGAGAGTTGGAGAGCATAACCACGCACCGTGGCAGCTGCCTACTTACCATTCCCGCTCGGCACTCGGTGATCTTTCAATCCGGGCGCTAGGAGCGAACCATGCCGCATCCTCAATCCGCGTTCGTAACTCTGGTGCTTGGCGGTGTTCGCAGCGGAAAGAGCCGTCTGGCGCAGCAAATTGCCGAACGAGCCGAACACGTAACATTTGTAGCGACTGCTGAACGTAGGGACGACCCAGAGATGCACGCCAAGATTGAACGGCACCGCTCCGACCGGCCGCAGAATTGGGTAACTATCGAAGAACCAATTCAGCTCGGTCAGACCATCCTTGAAGCGGGTAAAAACAACGATATTCTTCTCATCGACTGCCTGACTCTTTTCGCTTCAAATCTTCTTGAAGCCTACGGGGAAGACGAGCCAGGTTTGCAAGCTCAGATCGATCAACTTTGCATTGCTCTCAAAACTGCTCCGTGTTCGGTGGTGCTCGTATCAAATGAAGTCGGTAGCGGTGTTGTCCCGGCATACGAGCTAGGGCGGCGCTTTCGTGATCTGGTTGGCGAAATCAACCAGCGTGTCGCCTCGGTCGCTGACACCGTTCTTCTGATGGTTGCTGGTCTTCCTTTTTCGCTCAAAGGTTCCGTGCCTGCGGAGGTCCAGCAATGAAGGGCTTCCTTATTGCTGGCACGGCTAGTGGAGTGGGCAAAACCACCGTCACGCTGGTTCTCATAGCTGCCATGCGACGACGCGGTCTGATTGTCCAACCATTCAAGAGCGGTCCAGATTTTCTGGATACAGGCCACCACACGCGAATTGCAGGCAGAAACGCGCGAAACCTCGACACGTGGATGCTTGCAGAAAAGGCTAACCGTGATGTGCTTCGTCAAGCCTCACAAGGAGCTGACGCGATCATCGTGGAAGGCATGATGGGGCTGTTCGATGGAAAGAACGGAGCGTCAGAAATAGGGAGCAGCGCGGAGCTTGCCAAACTGCTCCAACTTCCTGTCGTTCTGGTGCTCGATGCCAGCAAGAGCGCCAGAAGTATCGCGGCTATAGTGCTCGGCTTCGAGCAGTTCGACACAGCGCTTCAAATAGCAGGCGTAATCCTTAACCGTGTTGCTAGCGAACGGCACTTCAAAATGCTTGAAACCGCAATCCTTTCGTCCTGTAAGACACAGGTGATGGGCTGGATTCCTAAAGAACCTGGCATCGCCATTCCAGAAAGACACCTCGGGCTGCGCACAACCGAAGAATTCGAAGGCGAGCACAACACGGAGGAGGAGCTAGATACGCTCGCGGCCCTCGCAGAGAGACATCTCGATTTAGACAAGCTTCTATCACTGGAATGTGGGCTCGATCTCACAGATATTTCGCAGCCGCTTCATGAAAAGCAGCAAGCATCAATCCGCATCGGCGTTGCGAGAGATAAATCTTTCAGTTTCTATTACGAAGATAATCTCGACCTTCTTCGTGAACAAGGCGCTGAAATCGTATCGTTCAGCCCCCTGTTAGACACATCGCTTCCCGCCGGGCTTGATGCAATCTATCTAGGCGGTGGTTATCCGGAGCTGCATGCCGAAAAGCTTTCCGCGAACAAACCAATGCTCGAATCCATTCGAGTATTCGCCGCATCTGATCGTCCCATTTATGCAGAATGCGGTGGAATGATCTATCTCTCTCAACAGCTCACTACGGCAGATGGTATTACCCATGCGTTGGCCGGAGTTTTTCCCTTCTCCATGGAGATGACCGGCAAGCTAGTTCAATTTGGCTATGTAACAGTCACGCTGACGCGCAACTGTTTACTTGGTGCGCGTGGGACTATCGTGCGAGGCCATAGCTTCCATTACTCGCGCATCACGATCGTAACCGCACCTGAGACTTGCTATCGCGTGGAGTACTCACTCTCCGAGCGAGAAGAAGCTGAGGGCTATACGACAGGAAATGTTCTGGCCAGCTATATTCACTTGCACTTTCGCGCTTCACCCCATATCGCTAAGAGTTTCGTAGAGCTTGCGCGCTCTAAAAAGACAAGGGAGTTGTCAACGCTATGAAACGACTCATTTCGGTCTTCCTTTGGCTAACTTTAGCCCTCACATCATTGCTTGCCAGTCGAATCGTGACTGACGAAACGGGTCACCAGCAAAGATCCTGACCTCCGACAACCTCTCACCGGCCTTTCAATTCCAACCCGATCATCTATCGTTTTCATATCATCACTCCCTCGCACAAAGGCTCTATGAATTCCCTAAGCAAACAGCACGTCGATCAGATCATTCAGGACCTCACCCCTCCCAACGAACATTGGCGACAAAAAGCACGTGCGCATCTAGACACCCTTACCAAGCCGCTAGGAAGTCTTGGCCGCTTGGAAGATATTGCAGCTCAAATCGTTGCCATTCGACAAGGTGAGGTCACCAAGCCACTGAATAAGGGTGTCTACGTCTTCGCTTCAGATCACGGCATCACCGCGGAGGGCGTGAGCGCCTATCCTCGCGAAGTGACGTATCAAATGGTCCTCAACTTTTTGCGACAGGGCGCGGCGGTTAACGTACTTGCAAATCTTCATCGGGCAGAGCTGCATGTGATCGACGTGGGAGTCGATGCCGATTTTCAAAACATTCCCGGGCTACTCCATCACAAGATCGCCAACGGCACACGCAACATGTTGCACGAGCCTGCAATGTCGGATGAACATCTCGCGCAAGCAATAAAAGTTGGAGCAGAGATGGCTGCGAACGCAGCGGCCTCGGGGAAGACGATCATCGCGATTGGGGAAATGGGGATTGGCAACACCACTTCTGCGAGCGCGATTACCTGTGCACTCACCGGCGCGTCGCCGTCTATAGCGACAGGTCGCGGAACAGGCGTAAGCCCGGAAGCCTTCACGCACAAGGTATCTATCGTGGAAGCAGCCGGCCTTAAACATTTCAGCGGCGCTCCCAACCCATTACCGCTTGACGTGCTCCGCTGCGTTGGAGGTTTAGAAATCGCTGCAATGGCTGGCATGATTCTCGCAGCCGCAAGCCACAAGCTAATCATCGTCATCGACGGATTCATCTCAACTGCCGCGGCGGCGCTCGCTGTCTCCCTGGCGCCGGCCACTCAGGGATATCTCATCGCTGGCCATCAATCCGAAGAACCTGGTCATAAGTTATTACTCGATCATCTGAATTTGAAGCCAGTATTAACACTCAATATGCGTCTTGGCGAAGGCTCAGGAGCTGTTTTGGCGATGCCCATTGTCGAAGCCGCGCTCGCTATCTACAAGCAAATGGCAACTTTCACGTCTGCCGGTGTAAGTGAGGCTTCCTCATGACCCCGATGGCCCACATTCGCAGAACGTCTGCCGAATTTTTCGCTGCCGTACAATTTCTTACACGTATCCCTATGCCGTCACAACCCTATGAAGCAGACGCTCTTGTTCGTTCACTAAAGTTCTTTCCGCTAGTTGGCTTGATCGTTGGAGGAGGGGCCGCGTTTGCACATTTCTTACTTTCTCCACACCTTTCAAGACTAGCCGCAGCCTTCATCGTGCTTTTATATCTCACGATGATCACGGGCTGTCTGCATGAGGACGGCTTAGCAGATACTGCCGATGGTTTTGGCGGCGGAAGGAGCCGCGAGCAGGTTCTTCTTATCATGCGTGACAGCCGTATCGGAACGTACGGAGGTGTTGCCCTGGCATTAAGCCTTATAGGTCGGCTTGTGCTGATCGCTTCCATACCCTTGTCACAGGTTCCGTATTACCTTATCTCAACTACAGTATTGGCTCGTTGGACAGTCCTACCATTGAGCTACTTCCTGTCGTCAGCTCGAACTCAAACTGATGGCCAGGGCGCACGCATCGCTCAACTCACGTCAACGGGCACCCTAGTCGCCGGGACAGTCTTCAGTTTCGGTGTTGCCGCACTCCTTCTCAAAACTCGGGCGATAGCTCCGATTCTGGCTATCATCGCGCTCACAGGGCTCACTGGTTTCTATTACAAACGGCGAATCGGTGGCATAACCGGCGACTGCTTTGGCGCGACAATTCAGCTAGGAGAACTTGGTATTTACCTTTGTGGGGCGTGGGTCCTATGACAGGCCTGTTATTCATACGCCATGCCGAAACTGACATGGCTGGCACATTCTGTGGGCATTCAGATCCTTCGATCAATGCCCGCGGCCAGAAACAAGTCGCACATATCGTTTCCAGCCTTATGCCTGAGACCTTCGACGAGATTTATAGCAGCGATCTTCGCCGTGCGATCGAAACGGCGGCAAGCCTATCTCAAGCTTCAGCCGCTTCAGTAACAACAACTGGCAGCTTACGCGAAATTCATTTCGGCGACTGGGAAGGCTTGACCTGGACAGAGATCGAAAGCCGGGATGCAGAGTATGCTCGCCAGTGGATAGAGGCATTCCCTGCCCTTCCAGCGCCAAACGGCGAGCCCTTTGCGTCCTTCGAGGCCCGCGTCCTTCGCGAGGTCGACCATCTTCTATCCCTCGCCAACACCAGGCGAATCGCTGTCGTCACGCACGGCGGTGTAATGCGCGTTGTCCTTCGCACTGTTCTTGCATATAACGAGCAGCAAGCGTGGGAGGTGACAAAGCCCTATTGTTCATCATTCGATTGCACAGGGGCCATTCCTTCCCAGAGGACGATCCGATGAACTCTGGCATGGTTAATATTCGAGAACTCGCGGGTTGGGAACTCGACGACTACGAGTACCGCGCCCAGACTTTTGCGCGCGAGAAGCTTACTGAAGCTAAGCGCCTCGTCACCATGCGTCCGACGCTTGAGCAACCCAACGTTTTGGTCGCGGCACGAGAGATTACACTGGGTGCGATGCTCGCACTTCATGCCGACAGGCCGGACCTTCTAGCTGAAATGTCAGGCCTGTCATGGTCACTCGGCATCGTTGATCTACGCTTTCTGATCGCATTCCAGCGCAGGCTCACATTCCGATCAGAAGCGCCCCCACTTTCTATACCTGAAGGAAACGACTGGCCTGCGCTGGTAGCCCTCTCTTTCGGTTCTGCGAAGCCGATCGAGTGCGAACTGATTCACGATCATTCGACTCGAACCGTGACAATACGATCAAGTAATCCAAATCTGCATATACGCACAACGAACGACGCCGCATCCCCCCTCAGTGTCCAGAATTCCGGCCCGTTCTTTGAGGTAGCTTGTTTTCGAAATCGCTGGTTCCTGCGTGACGGGTACCATCGCGCTTACGATCTTTTGCGTGCAGGAGTATTTGAAGTACCGGCAGTGGTTGTCCACGTGTCAAACCTGGAGGATCTTGGAGCCGCTCAATCCTGGTTCTTCCCAGAGGAAGTTCTCTTTTCCGAAACCCCACCACGCGTTGCGGATTTCCTCAATGACGACCTTGTTATCGAATACGAACGGCCTCCTCTAATCAAGACGCTCCGTATCACATTAGAAGAGACTCTCGCACCAGCAACACCTATAGGAGAACCATCATGAGTATCGCAACCAAACGTGGCGACGGCGGGCAGACCGGCTTGGCCGGTGGTATCCGCGTGTCCAAAGCTGATCTTCGCGTCGAATCTTACGGCTCAGTCGACGAACTCAATACTGTTCTGGGTTTCGCGCGCAGCATCTGCCAGAACAAGGAGATCGCGGACTGGACCGAAACGATCCAGCGCACGCTCTTTCGCGTGGGCTCGGCTCTCGCGACTCCTCCAGAGAGCAAAAAGCAACCTCCAATCGTCTCTATAGAAGACATCGACATGCTGACCGACCTGGTCCATAAAATTGAAGCGACAGAAGGCATTCTTTCCGATTGGTCGCTACCCGGCGCTCACACCGAATCCGCAGCCTACGAAGTGGCTCGAACAGTTTGCCGGCGTGCAGAACGTGCAGCCGTTCGGTTCATAGAGAATGGTGGGGTTGTCCAACCAACGGTACTTCCCTATCTCAATCGTCTCTCCGACGTAATTTGGCTCTTCGGGCGTCTTATCGAGTTCAACTCCGGCGTTGAGTCACGGTTACGCCCCGAGTCCAAGGGTGGCCCCAAATGGTCAAGAGCCTGGTAATGCCTGTAAACAAAGCCTTCAGCGAATTGGAACGAGCCGCCGTATATCGCGCCATAGCCGAACGCAGAGATGTCCGTCGCGGATTCTTAAGTCGCCCTTTACCGGACGAACTGCTGCAGCGTCTTCTGGCTGCTGCCCACAGCGCGCCCTCAGTCGGGCTTATGCAACCGTCACGCTTCATCGTGATTCGCGACTTAGCAAAGAGACGAGCTGTTCATGACATATTCAAGGAGGCGAACGCCAAAGCGGCAGCAATATATGAGGGCGCACAAGGAGACCAGTATGCAGCTCTCAAGCTGGAAGGCATCCTCGAGGCCCCACAGAACATATGTATCGTCTGCGACACACAGAACGAGCGTGGACATAAGCTGGGCCGTCAGACCATGCCCGAAACCGCTGCTTACTCTACCGTATGCGCCGTGCAGAACCTTTGGCTCGCAGCACGCGCGGAAGAGGTTGGTGTTGGCTGGGTAAGCATCCTCGATCCAATTCGCCTGCGCGCAATCCTGGAGATCCCCGACCATATCCTTCCTGTCGCTTATCTTTGCATCGGCTATGTCGATCAATTCGCATCGGAACCCGAACTAGAACGATCGGGCTGGGAAAAAAGGGTTCCGCTTGAGACAACTGTCTGCTACGACGTCTATAGCGAAGGCTCGAAATCATGAGAGCCCGCGCCATCATGGTACTTGGAACAAGTTCACACGTCGGCAAGTCGTTGCTGACTGCCGCTCTCTGTCGTATCTTTGCGCAAAATGGCTATCGTGTCGCGCCCTTCAAGTCACAAAACATGTCCCTCAACTCGGCGGTCACCCCAGAGGGTTTGGAGATTGGCCGAGCCCAGGCACTTCAAGCCGAAGCGGCTGGCATTGCCCCCTCAGTTCACATGAATCCCATTCTGCTAAAACCCAGCGGCGATATGACTTCACAGGTAATTGTCCGTGGAAAGATTTGGGGCAAACTGACGGCGGCAGATTATCACCTTCGACGCGTCGAAGAATTATTGCCTATCGTCCGCGAGAGTTATGAAACGCTTGCGGCACAAAATGAAGTCATCATCCTCGAAGGCGCCGGCTCGCCCGCTGAAATCAATCTCAAAGAACACGACATCGTAAACATGCGTATGGCAGCGCTGGCCGATGCCGCGTGCCTCTTAGTCGGAGACATCGATCGCGGAGGAGTATTCGCTTCCCTGCTCGGAACAGTTGAATTGCTTGAACCCCACGAACAGGATCGGATCCAAGGATTCCTCATCAACAAGTTTCGCGGCGATATCCGGCTCCTTGAACCCGGTGTTCGCCTCATTGAGGATCGACTTGGCAAACCGTGTCTGGGAGTTGTTCCACACCTACATCAGCTAATGATTGATGAAGAGGACAGCCTTGGTCTCCCCTCCTCGGATGCGGAGAGTAGTTCTTCATGGCATCCCGTCAACACTCCTTCAAGGCCTTTGCGTATCGCCGTGCTGGCTCTTCCATCTTTTTCTAACTTCACGGACTTCGACGCATTACGCGCTGAACCTTCTGTCTCCCTACATCTCTGTCACACTCCTAAAAGTCTGAACGGCGCAGACGTTATCATCATTCCGGGCAGTAAACAGACCGCCGACGATCTACTCTGGTTGCGTTCCGTTGGACTCGCTAACGCAGTGGCTAGTCACGCCGTTAGCGGCCTCGTTGTGGGCATCTGCGGAGGCATGCAAATCCTCGGAGAGAAGATCGTAGACCCCTCAGGAATGGAATACGCAGAAACCATTTCAGGCTTGGGGTTACTTTCCATTAGCACGACCATGCAGCCTCAAAAGGTCACTAGGCTTACCTCCGGCCGCTTATTAGTCCCGTCTCTCTTCGGCCAACCAATATCGTCGTCACAGGTGAGCGGCTATGAAATCCACATCGGCGAAACTCGCTATCTGGATGGCGCAAAGCCCTTTGCAGCGCTCGAGGCAGACCCCAACCAGGAAAGCGTTCTCGACGGCTGCACAGCACTCGACGGGCACACCTTTGGAAGCTACTTGCACGGCCTCTTCGACGACGACAGCTTCCGCCACACATTTCTTGCCGCGGCCCGTGCCTTTTATGGTCTGGCTCCTGCCAGTCAATTCGACAACTGGCAACATAATCGGGAAGCTTCTTTGAACCGTCTAGCGAACGCGGTACGGTCGTCACTCGACATGCCGAAGATCTTCTCCTGGGTAGGCCTAAACTATCAGCACCCGACTAAGAGCGAGGAGACACAGAGATGAATCGCGGCATCCTCCTTCCCGCTGCCTATCTTGTCGACGAGATCGCCGGTGACCCGGAGTGGTTTCCCCATCCAGTCCGTCTCATCGGTTCTACCATCTCTCGCGCCGAATTCGCTCTTCGAAGCCCCCATCAAAGTGATACTGCAGACTTCGTATCCGGTCTGGTCCTCACGGCCGCCATCGTTAGTTCTTCTTATTGGTTGACCGCAGCTGTCATTCAAGCCGCACGAAAATACTCCGCCGTCTTCGGAGACGCCACGGAGCTCTCCCTAGCCTGGACGTGTCTCGCCGCCCGTAACCTTGAGCAGGAAGCATCCAATGTCACCGACGCCCTCCGGTTCGGAGATCTGCCTCTTGCTCGGATTCTCCTCTCACGCATAGTAGGCCGCGACACAGCAGATCTTGATGCTCAGGAAATTAGCAGAGCCGTCATCGAGACCGTAGCAGAAAGTGCCTCAGATGGTGTAATGGCGCCTCTGTTCTACATGGCTGTTGGCGGGGTTCCGCTTGCGATGGCCTACAAGGCGGTCAACACGCTCGACTCGATGATCGGCCATGCGGATCGCAATTACATTTACTTTGGTAAAGCGGCGGCGCGGCTCGACGATGCAGCCAACTATCTTCCATCGAGGCTCTGCGCTCTCGCGATCGTAGCCGCATCGCAATTCTTAAGCCACGTAGATCCAACGTCGGCGTGGCTCACATGGCGACGAGATGGATCGAAGCACAAGAGTCCTAATGCAGGCCAGCCGGAGAGCGCTATTGCAGGCGCGCTCCATGTTTCGCTTGGCGGTGACAACACGTACTCCGGAGAACTTATCCCAGCACAGCGAATGGGCCAGGAGTTTCCCTCCCCAACGATTGAAAAAGCAGTTCAGTCGATTCGCCTTGTATCCGTAGCCTCACTGATTGGCCTTGCCGTTGGCGTTCTGATGGTAAACCTCGTGCATAACAGGAAGCACAAATAATATGGCGGAAATCGAATCATACCCAAAGCACGGTGGCCAACTTCGTCAAATAGCTGAACGGTTCGGAATCGACGAATCGCAGCTTCTGGATTTCAGCGCGAACATCAATCCTGAAGGGCCACCCGCTGCCGTAATCGCCGCATTACGTGCGGGGATTGATGATCTCTCCACCCTGACGAAATATCCAGATCTCCAGCAGACAGACTTGAGACGCGCTATTGCGATGTATATAGGTGTCGAGACAGAAAACATCGTTGTTGCCAATGGCTTTGTCCCGCTGCTCGAAGCAACGCTGCAAGCCATCAAAATCCGCAACTGCCTTCTGCCAGTGCCAGCTTTCGTCGAGTACCGAAAAACATTCGAACGATCGGAGATCGAGGTTACGCCACATGTGCTAAACGCAGAATCCGGATTCAACTATGACCCTGCCGAAATGTTTGCAGGCACGCACGACGCTATCCTGCTGGCGAACCCTCAGAATCCATCCGGCGTCTGCCAGGATAGCGAGTTGATGAGAGATATAGTCGCCAAGGCATACGAGAGGAACACCTTCGTCCTGCTCGACGAGGCTTTTATTGACTTCGCTCCTCAGCACTCCCTCACGTCCGCAACTGATGACTTCTCAAACCTGATCGTCTTCCGCTCAGTTACAAAGTTCTACGGAATTCCTGGGCTACGAGTCGCTTATGCGGTCGCTAATTCCGTGCTTGCGTCATCGATCAATGACAACCTTGCGCCATGGCCTATCACGACGCTTGCCTCTCGTGCTGTATGCGCAGCCTTAGCCGACAAGATCTATGCCGGCAGGACGATAAATGAAAATCTGCATCGAAAAGCAGCATTTGAAGGGGCTCTCAAATCGCTTGGTTTCACTGTTTACCCCTCTGGCGCAAACTTCCTTCTCTTTCGCCTGACAACCGGTGTCGATCCAAAACACTTCTGGGAACAGATGATCCTTGATCAGCACATCGTCCTGCGAAATTGCGCGAACTATGAGGGGCTTAATCCGGGGCACTTCCGTGCCGCCGTGAGAACCCAGGAAGAAAATACCAGGCTTCAGAAAGCACTGAAAGACACGATCTCCCGATGAGAGGACGTTTCGAACTGAGCACTACTTTGAGCGCAGCGCTCGCAACAGTGCCTGCTTCCATCCCGGAATATCCATCTCCCATACGACCGTGTGTTTGCGCCCATGTTCGAGAACATCACTCCAGACAGAACGGTTCCTTGCATCCTCTGCTACGCCCAGTCTATCGATCACACTCATACCCCGAGTGATACCACTATCGACCTGTACATCCATATAGTGCTCTGAGGCAACAAGCGACAAAGCAGGATCGAGCAGAATGGCCATCGCCGTGGGATCTGGGAGAGCAATACCCTCTTCTCCTGTTTGGGTCAGATATGCTTTTGCGGCAGTCTCATTCGAGCGAATGGTAAACTCCGCAAATCTCGTCTTCAGCGCCAGAATCTCCTCCATCTCCCTGCCGCTCACGACCGCTGCACCGCGTGAAAGCTGCCAGCCAACTAACTCGATTGGGAGTCGAGAACGAAGCACTATTCGCGCCGCCTCCGGGTCCACCCAGAAGTTATATTCGCTGGCTGGGGTTACATTGCCTTCGCAACATGGCGCGCCACCCATTACCACGCACCGGCCTATGTTTGATGCCAGACCGGGTCGTCGTCGAAGAGCCACCGCCAGATTTGTGAGCGGTCCGAGAGTAATGATCTCAATACCCGGATTTGCTTCAACAGTATGCACGATAGCATCGACCGCGAACACGTCTTCAGGAACCCTCGTCTTTGGTTGATAACCTTGATCGCCTAGACCATCCCGTCCATGAAACCATGAGGCATCCTCTAACGAACGTATCAACGGTGCCGCCGCACCGGAGAATACGGGAACGCTGGCCTCGCAAAGTTCCACCGCATACAAGGCATTCCGCGTACCCTGCTCGACGGAAACGTTGCCAGCAACAACCGTAATCGCTTGCACGCTCACATCCGGCGAACGTAGCGCCATGATAATCGCAACAGCATCGTCCGATGCGGTATCTGTATCGATAAGGATCTTTCTTGAGATATTTGAATTCATGGCCTTGTATTACAGTAACGGAATCGGCGCTGTCTACAAGAAGATCGATACTCCTGGTGTCATTTTTCAGATCGTTGATTTCGCGCGCAAGACCACGAAAGCTTCCATAGAACCCCTCATGAGGAGTTCGTCACACCCATTCTTCGTCTTCCGCGTGGCTAATGACATGCTGCGCAAGAACTCGATGGATGCCCTAGAGAAGCCGAAGATGCGGAACATCGTGCTCACTAATTACTTCCCATCAGAAGGGTCCTCGATGTAGTCGATGACAAGTAACGGAAAGACGTGTCCACCGCTCTGCGGGCAGACACGCTGCTCCAGGAACAGAGGCTTTTATATGGGACTGTGGAGTTTACATCAACATCGTTACGGAATCTTCCCTATGTCTACGTCCCCGAGTAGAAACCGTATCTAGCTTCCCTATTATTTCAATCCGGACTGTGACGGGGTGACAGAAGTCGCTTCGCAGGTCGTCGTGCTGCCTCGCGGTGATCCCGACGACCCGCTAAACCTTCTACTTCTTGCCGATCTTATCTTCGTCGTTCGTTGAAGGGCCAAAAGCATCGGCCAATGAAGTGAGCTTCACCTGTGACTTCAATTGCTCCTCCATAGCGCTCGTCTTGATGTGAATCTTTACCGGCTGATTAGGCAGCAGATCTACATAGTTATCCGAGATCTCCGTCTCGATGTTGCCAAAGGCGACCAGCACGCTCTTAGCCAGAACAGGAGAGGTCAAAACGAGATCATATCCATCGCCACTCTTTGTCAGTTGAGACTGGATCTTCGGAACAGGTAGTTTGATCTGTTTAGTCGGAACAAAGTATAGAGTGTCGGACGAGACAACTTTCCCTCCAATCGAGAGCTCGACCGAAGCAACCACACTAGTGGGATCAAGCTTCTTCCCCCCCTGCTCCTGCAGCTCAGAGACCGGAAGCCGAGCAACAACCGTCGAACTGAGCGGAGGTAGGTCCACGGTCTGCTTCACCTGTTTCACAACAATGCCATCAAAGTGCATGATTCTTAGATTGAGCTCGGCCTTCTGTGGTGTTGTCTTGTCGGAGACAACATACGCCGATAGCACACCGTTCTCCAGGTGAGGAGATATCAGCACGGGAGCATAGAATCGGCGGGCATAATATTGAAGCGCTTTCCAGCGTCCGTAGTAATCGATGCTCGACCACGATGCGACAGGCCAGCAATCGTTGAGCTGCCAGTAGAGCGACCCCATGGAACGTGGCCGCTCACGACGCCAGAACTCCGCTCCAACCTTCACAGCTTCTGCCTGCAATACTTGGCTGGCGTAAAGAAACGACGGGAAGTCTTTGGGCTCCCCGTAGTAGCGGTGCATGTATTCACGAATCAAGCTATTGCCCGATCCGTTCTTCTGGTGGGCCTTCATGACATCGGAGAGGATGCTCGTACGATCTTCCGGCGCCGTAAAACTCTCGACCGTCTTCAGCTCAGGAAACGATTGGAATCCATACTCCGATGTGAATCGCCAGTGATGCTTCTCATACTCGCTGAAGTCAACACCACCGTGCCAAACGCTCCAATCGTGATTGTCGCCACTTTGATAGGCGTCGCTCAACTCTTCATAATCCGCACTCGGTGTACTGGGCCAGTAAGGAACTTCTGGATCAACACGCGCCTCTGTCGTAGCAAGAACGCCGCTGAACTCGGTCAGATAGTCCTGCCATATTCGTTCGTGAACTGCGGGTGGCAGCTGCCCGTTGCCGTTCCAGTCTCGCAGATCTTCAGTCTCGTTGTTACCGTCCCACAATACGATGCTCGGGTGATTTCGTAGGCGCGTCATCTGATACTCGGCTTCGTGCTGAATATCTTGCTTGAATTCGTATGTGCCGGGCTGCCAGTTATTCCCAAACATCAAGTCATGAAAGACCATCAGTCCCAGTTCGTCACAGAGATCGTAGAACTCATCCGCCTCGTAATAGCCACCGCCCCAAAGCCGAACCATGTTCATGTTGGCATCTTTTGCCGATTGCAGGATGCGCCGATACTTGGCATCCGTCACACGATTTGGGAAGCTGTCGAAGGGAATAACGTCCGCTCCCTTAGCGTAGATGGGAATGCCATTGATGACGAATTCAAAGGATCTCCCCCACTGATCAAGATCTCGGCGAAGTACAACAGACCTCAATCCAGTCTTTGTCTCTCGCCGTTCTAGTTCAGCCGCTCCTTCCTTCAGGCTGACATCAAAGTGATAGATCGGCTGGGCTCCATAACCTGACGGATACCACAGCTGGGGGTGATCGACCTCTATGGGAAATGTAATCCGGTTTACACCCGGCGAAAGCGTAACAAGTCTCTCCACGTGAAAAGTCTTATCGTTCAGACCATACTTAATGCTCACGATCCCCTTCACCACCTTGGACGCCAGGATGTCTGCGTGGAGATCAACATGAGCAGAGGCAGCCGCTACATCTACTTGCTCTGCAAATACGTCATCGATCCGAGCATCGTCCCATACCTCGAGATAAGCAGGCCGATAGACACCACTCGTTGCGAATCTCGGCCCCCAATCCCATCCAAACTCATAAACCGCCTTGCGTATATATCCCTTGGGATCCGTATGCGTGCGGGAGTGCCATGGGTCGCGTTCCGCCACGGCCTCGGCTGCCTTCATAGGAGACGGGAATACAATCCGAAGATCGTTCGCACCTCGATGAAGCATCGGCTTTACATCGATACGCCACGCCCTGAACATGTTGTTCGGTGTCGCGATACGCTTGTCGTTCAGATAGATCGTGCAAGCAGTATCCAAACCTTCAAAGACTAACTCGACATGCTCGCGAGCCAGCGTCGCGGGCGTCGCTTCGACCGATGTGCGGTATTCCCAACCGACCTTCTCTATCCACTGAAGTTTCGCCTCATTGTCCCTATAGAACGGATTGGGAATCTTTCCATTTCGCAACAGGTCAAGATGCACATCACCGGGCACCACCGCAGGAAGCCATTTGTCGTCTTCTTTCGGCGGGGTCGGACTCTGACTTTCAGCCATGCCATCGTCCGGGAGTTGCCGAAGCGTCCATCCACTATTGATTGGAATGCGCTCTATGTGTCGAGCTGCCGCGGCGAGGCATGGAAGCGCGGACGCCGTCATAAGTAGGACAAGGCTGCAAAGTGCTCGACCTCGAAACATCTATTTTTACCCTCGGCTGGATATTGTTCAAAACGGCGATGTGCGCGTCCCAGCTGAACGCGACATACAAATGCCCCGATGAAATCGTTGATAGCGAAGATAAAAGACGCGGGATCACTGCGCAATTCAGCAGTGATCCCCCTCGAAGAATATTACTGCAGTTGGAGAATGGTACTTTCAGCAGCGCCGAGAGCTACCGTTGCGCTACCGGTAACTGAGGATGTCGCTCCCGTCCACAGATCTGTCATCTTGTACTGGGTCGTGCTGTTTAGCCCGGCTCGTCCGAGATCGATGGTTGTGTTCAAAGGATTGCTGTAGTCGTAGTTGAAGACTGCAATGTAGTACGTAGTTCCTTTCTGAGCGACAAGAACATTTACAGGTGAAGTTCCGGTGTTCCCTTCAACCGGGCGGAAGTTCAATCCGAGCGTTGGCAAGCTATTGATGCTTGTATTGGTCAGCCACGTCTGCACGAGCGGAGGTGCGCCGGAGTCCGTCACGTCATCGCCATTCAGCATGAACCCGGCAACAGCCCCCGACGTTACACGACTCTTGTTTTCATTTGCCGTGTATGGCACAGCCGTTGTCGATCCCGAAGGGGTCTCAGTTCCCTCCAAAAGCATCTCATCCGGATCGTTCCAATTATAGATTCGACCGGCCATCCACCAACCATAGCTGTCGGAGGCCATCTCGCGCTTGGTGTCCTCTATCGATCCATACGTATCCCCCGCAATGCGGCGCGTGTGCGCATATTGATAGGGAAAGACGGGTGCGATCGACTCGTCGATAACCATTGAAGTACCAATATCGTTGTAGACACGCTTCATCGCCTGGCCGTAGGCTTGGGTACCCGTCTGGACCGTGGTGTCGTAGAAGTGGCCGTTGTTCGAGCCGCCCTCCAGATCACCATGAATCAGGAAGTCGAGCTTAATGTAGTCGAATCCCAATGTCTTGAACATGTTGATGTAGTAATCGATCCTCTGCTGCGTTCCAGGATGCGTTGGATCGGCTCCCCATCCGCTGTCAACGGCTCCCATCGGTGTTCCGTCCGGATTTTTCATCACGATATCGCCGAACGTATAGTTCGGAACACCGTCAACCGCGCTGGTCAGATCGGTCCAGTTCCAGATAATGAAGGGAGTCCAATAGATCCCGGCTTTCTGACCCTGGCTGTGGGCGTGGGTGACGAAGTCCTGCAATTGAGTCTCCGAAAGATTCGTCCAGTAATTGTCCAGATTGATGTAGACCGTTCCCTGATTGTTATAGTTTGGCAGCTTCGTATGGAAATAGTCTTCCACAGCCGTTGCGTTTGTGTAGCTCAGGTTGCTCTGAATCTTGCCCCAGCTATTCCAACCCATCGGAGAGGGACCAGACCAGGCCAGCATCGGAGCATATTGAGCGTTCGTATCCGCAAAATCTTCCATGCCGTTGCGCCAATCGCTGTAGTAGCCAACCATAATCACGGGAGACAGTATCTTTGTGCCGGTCACCGCTCCATGAGGCAACTGGTCCTCAGTGCTGTTCGCTCCGCCATAAGCCCACAGAGAGTCGAGCTTATTGTTGGTATCACCGGTGAATTCGATTCCAGTTCTCCAAGTGTCATGAGTCACTGAACCAATGATCAGGCCATTGCGGCTTGTGTTGTCGTAGAACGCACCAACCTCATAACTGGTATCCGAGATGCCATTCGAAGTTTCTGCGTTGTAGTTGTAGTAGGCGTTGTTGTCGAAGGGAACGATCAGGAAGCGAGGATCCGCATAGCTACCCAGGTCCACAGCTCCAGTACCATTCACAACAACTGGGGACATCTCATTGCTGCCTGCACTCGCGCCATCCAGCTCTACCTGTACGGTAAAGTGATCGTTACTCAGTAGAAAGTGCTGGATCATAGTCGGCGAACCATCGCTCGCCGTCAGTGTGATGTCTGTCCCGTTGTTCGCCACAGTTGCAGCAGTGCGGGTGTACGAGGACGACGTGCTTCGATACAATGTTAGACCGCTATAGGCCTGACTATAGAAATTGGTAATCTTGGTCGCGCCGCCATTGGAGAAGGTAGCAAGGCCCGTGCCGAGATCGTACAGAATCTCGTTCTGCCCGCTCGACATCGTTACCGTCTGTGATGGTGAGGCTCCAGTGTTCGCATGGCTTACCGCAATGTATACGATATCGGGTGACCACGTCAGCGTATTGGTAACCGTAATGGTGTTCGTGCTTCCTGCACTCAACGAAACCACCGTCGACACCGGAGGAGTTGCAACAAACCAGTTGTTTCCATAGAGCGGAACATTAGTGGCTGCACCTCCGTTTGAAGAAACCTGGTAGGTTTGCGTGCCGCCGCCTTCGCAACCCACAAGCGTGACGATGTAGTTCCCTGTAGTCGGCGCATACACGTTGTTGAAGGTCACGCCATTGCCGTATCCCATGTTGCCAACCTTCAAGCCGTTGGGACAGCCGACGCATGTTGCAATATTTACGCCACCATTCAGCTTGTTCTGCGGATCCCACGCCTGGTATACGCAGGTGGAGCTGGTGCATGCCGGCGGCTCGACATATGTCAGCCCACCGGGTAGCGTACTGTCTCCATCTCCAGGAGAGTTCACCGTCACGTCCGCGGCCCCCAACTTGTTACTGGCCGGGGCGGAAGCCGTCAATTGCGTCGCACTCTGCACCGTGACAAGGCTCGCTGTAACGCCACCGACCATCAACGTAGTACCCGGCGTGAAGTTCGTTCCCGTAACTGTAATCTGCCCTCCAGTGATCGGAAGTTGGCTCGGCGTCACCGAGGCAATAGTTGGAATGGTGGCGGAATTTGCTGCGCTCAAAGCAATAGAAACTACATCGGGCGACCAATCCGTAGCGTTGCCCAATTCGATCGTGTTGTTCCCTCCCGCGGCAAGCGTGACGGTAATGGCGACTGGAGCAGCTGGCGCCGTCCAGCTGTTACCAGTGAGAGGAACTAGGACCGGCGAGCCTCCATTCACGATGACCTGATAGCTCTGGGTGCCACCTCCTTCACAGCCGGTGATGGTCAGTGTGTAGTTTCCAGCAGAAGGGACGTACACGTTGTTGAAGATCACATCGCTACCCATGCCAAGGCCCCCAACTTTGACACCTTGCGCACAGCCGGAGCAGGTCGCAACTGCCGCGTTCCCGACGAGGGTGTTCTCACCATCCGCGGCCTGGTAGGTGCATGGGAAAGTCTGGCACTGAACAAAGGTCAAGCCTTTCGCAAGTGTTGCGGTGCCACCAGCAGATGAGCTCACCGTAACGTCGACGGCTCCGCCGGAAGTGACTGCGGGAGCTGTCGCTGTCAGCTGTGTCGTCCCCTGCAGAGTGGTTGCTGTCGCAGCAATCCCCCCGAAGCTGACAGCCGCACTCGAATCGAAGTTGGCTCCGGTAAGCACAACCTGTCCGCCCGCCAACGGAAGCTGAGTTGGCGAGAGAGATGTCAGAATGTACGGCAGTGAGCTGTTTCCATTTGGATTTGCAACCTGGATAGAAACAACGTCCGGGGACCAGTCCGTGTCATTTCCTAATTGCACCGTATTCGCGCTGCCTGCCTTCAGCGGAATTGTGACGGACACAGGCGCCGCCGAAGCATTCCAATTATTGCCCGAAAGCGGAACACTGATAGCGGCGCCGCCATCGACAATCACCTTATAGGTCTGAGTGCCTGCGCCCTCGCATCCCGTGATGGTCAGCGTGTAGTTACCATCGGACGGAGCGAAAACGTTGTTGATTACCACCCAGCCGCCATATCCAAGACTGCCGACCTTGATGCCTTGGGGACATCCGGCACAAGTGGAAATCTGCGCCGTGCCAAGGAGCGTATTGGCCGCATTCGTCGCCTGGTACGTGCAGGGCAACGAGGTGCAGCCGTTCGCCTGAGTCGGCGGAGGGGGAACAGTGTACTGTAGCGCGTGCGCCATGGTCACACTTCCCTTGCTGGGCGTGGCAATCACAACATCCACAGTCGCCGCCGCCGAAACGACAGGAGTAATCGCCGTCACCAGCGCCGAGCTCTGAAAGTACATCTTTTGCGCCGCAACTCCGCCAAACGTAACTGTAGTCTCCGGCGTAAAGTTCGTGCCTGTGAATACGACCTGTCCGCCCGTCGTGTAAACACTGCCCGGAGTCATAGCCGTAACCGTCATCGTGGCAGTACCGGAGCCACTAGAGGAGCCGCTGCACCCGGAGACAACGGCCAGGATGAGAAGCGTGAGTGAAGCCAGTGCAGCTGATAGGGAGTCTTTCCAGAGATTGCGGCTCGAGTGGCTCTTTGTTTCCTGTGTGTGACCCATGTGGATCTCCTTCAGATCAGGGCTAGTCTTGGAATGCTTGCTGCGGTTCACGCTGAATCCGTCGAGCTGAATATTCATAGGTGACCGCACCCACAATCCGCTAGTGGGTGCGGCGCAATGTTCATCACGGCAACATACTCACGTTGCCTACCAGAGAACCTTGAACGTCAGTTGGACATTGCGTGGTTGATTGCTTTGGCCACCGCTCTTAACGATCTGGCCAAAGGTTCCATCCGTGGGCCCATTGTCGTACCCACCCGAAAACGTGGGGTGATTTAGCGCGTTGAAGGCGTCGATTCTGAACTGTGCATGGAGTCGTGCGTAGATATCGAAGCTCTTCGAGAGGCTGGCGTCCATGTCTTCGGTGCCCGGATCGCGAATTCCCGTATAGATCACGTTAGGATGACCGCCATAACTTGGAATTGCGATGAAACTATAGTTGCCGTTGCACGTGTTGTTCGTGCCTTTCGAGACCAACTGGTAAGCACCGGTCTGTGCGTTTTCCTCCCAGTCGGCAACGCACGCATCGCTTACTCCGGTAATTGTGGTTGGGGTCACCTTCCGCTGAACCCTACCGCCTCCGCTGTAATCCGTGGTTCCATTCAACTGCCAGGGGAAACCCGTCTGCCACGTAATGATCGTCGCCACTTCCCATCCGCCCAGCACCGTGTCCACGCCGCGATTCACATGACCGAGAAGCGCTCTGCCTCTGCCGACCGGTAGTCGCCAGAAACCGGAGAATGTAATGCGGTGCGCGAAATCCTGGGAGTCGATGTTACGGGACTGAACGCGATAGATCATATCCGTGTAGCCGCCTGCATCCATCTGTTTGGCCCACGTCCATGTGCCATGCACAGTGATCGACTGACTCACTCGATGCGACGCCGTAAGTTGCAATGCGTTGTACCAGGTTTTGCCGCCATTGATGTCATACTCCGTGATGTCGCCAAACTCCGGGAAAGGGCGCGTCAGGTTCAAAGATTGGATGGTGGGCTGTGAATAGTAGTTCGACCCTTGGAATCCATTGACCCCTTGGAACGGATTGACTACATAGGCACCCGTATTGCTGTTACAAACAGCGGGATTGCCACCTAGTTCCGGATCGCACTGCGCATACAAAGCAACGGAGGGACGATTGATATTGTCACTCGTCCCGTTATGCACGGTCCGCGTACCCACATAGTTCAATTGGAAGACGTCATCCTTGAAGAACTGTTGCTGGATACCGCCCGTATACTGATACGTTCGGGGCGACGCGAACTTCGGATTGAGATAGAACAGACCCTGACCAAGTCCAGTTCGATATCCCAGTGCAGATCCGCTCGGCTGCACGACGAGCGGGAACGGGTTGGTTGAAACGGCGGGATTGGCACCATTCGCAGGAACACCGAGGTTTTGCGTGGGTGTAATGCCGCCATCATTTGAAGCGTCATACTGCGTAGTCGCGGAGAAACCGGTCTCATTGGGCCCAGGGTTTGGATTCTGAAAGAAGATACCGAAGCCAGCGCGAATAACCAGTTTGGGTATTGGCGAATACGCGACTCCGAGACGCGGCTGGAACGTCGCCGTATCGAGCTGGTTGTAGGACCGTGGATTTCCGTTCACGCCAGGAAACTCCAGACCTCCTTTCAATGGAATGCTAAGCCCGGAGGCGACGGGGTTTGCGACATTCGGGTTGAAATCGTAGTCAAATCGGTTGTGGCGCTCTGTCGGCGGCTGGTTCAGATCGTACCGAATGCCCAAATTCACTGTCAGGTTCGGCAGCAGCTTCCAGTCATCCTGAATAAATGGCGCCCAGTAATGCTGAGAGAAGAGCAGCGTTGGCTGTATAAGTACCTGTCCAGAGGTCGCTGTGCCCAGCAGGAAGGAAGCTATACTGTTTCCGCTCGCATTGTCTCCAGACTGGTAGTTGGCTTGCGTCCACGTGCGATCCACGCTAAAGCTTGGACCTCCCGTCTGATAACGCCATCCAGACTGCAGGAAGCGAACATCGAGACCCGCATGAAGCGTATGCCGCCCCTTCGTCCAGGTCACGCTTGGAAGCATGGCCAGCGAATTGCCTACAGTGAACTGACCGCCACTGTTTCCAATCGAAGTAAACTCGCTCGGACTCGTATAAGGCAGGAAGTTATTATTCACGCCGAACTGGCTAATCTCCGAGGCAGGCAGTCCGAGAGAACCCATGTCAAACCCCTGAGGGCCTTCGTTCAGAATGTTTCCTCGCACAATCACTGACGACTTGAAATCAAAGATCAACTCAGGAGTGAACGTATGAATCCACTCTGGGGAAAATGTATTGACTCGTTCGCCATGGGGATACTCACCGTACGCCCCAATGCCGGGGATGCCGCTCTGATCGTCTGTCTCCGAACGCTCCCAATAGCCATATCGAAGGCTCACGCGGTCTTTCGATCCGATAACCTGATCGACCTTAATCAGTGCGTTCCTATAGGTATCCGTGGTAGGGCTCGGAGCGACATAGTTTCGCGTATACGAAGTGGACTGTGGGGTAGGCGTCGCGTTGGGAGTCGGGTAATACTTCAGGAGCGCAAGCGCAAACGGACTGATACGGTTCAGCGGAATCTGATTAATCTTTCCGTTCACCGTCGGGAATGGGTTACGGACCGGCGCTCCTGTGGCGCTGATGTGGGTGGTCAAGGGGTCATACAGCGTAATCGGCTTCATCGAGTTCGATGGGGCATCGTAGTATTGCAGATCACTAAAGTCGCCCGTCAACCATTGCGGTTCAGGAACGGTATCAAGCACTACACCAGGAAAGATCTCGCTCCAGTTCTCGACTTGCGCCACGAAAAACGTCTTATCTCGCCCGTCGTAGAGCTTCGGAATGAACACGGGGCCGTCCAACTCGACACCATACTGATCGCGTGTATGCGACGCCTTCGGTATATGGTTGAAATCATTCGCCCAGAGATTCGCGTCTAGATATGCGCGTCGTGCAAACTCGTAGACACTTCCATGCAGTTGGTTCGTACCGGACTTCAGCGTCATGTCGACCGCGCCGCCCTGCAGACGTCCGTACATGGCATCAAAGGGATTCGTTACAACCTTGAACTCCTGCACAGCCTGTACCGGTGGGATGTAACCCTGCTGTGAGTTCGTGCCGTTATAAGCATCGCCGTGAGCAGCTTCGTTCGATACGCCGTCCAGTAGAAGGGCATTATTTCCCGAGCTACTCCCGTTGATTGACATCGCGGCCACGGAGTTATCAAACGGTCTTACGTATAGGACGCTTCCGGAGTAGTAGGTTCCGGCACTAAGTTGCGCCAGTTGTCCCATGTCTCCGCCATTCAGCGGTAGCTCTGTCACACGCTCGTTCTCAACAACCTCGCCATTGTCCGCCTTATCGTGATCGAGTTGTGCTCCGCTGACATTGACTGTCTCCGTAACCGCGCCTACCCGCATCACAAAGTTGATGGTGACTGTCTGGCTAACCTGCAGGGTAATATCGGTCCTCGCTTCGATGCCAAAGCCCAGGGATGAGGCAGTCACACTATAGATGCCTGGCTTCAGATAAGGCACCGTATAGTCACCAGTGCTCGTAGTAGCGGTAACGACCTCAACATTCGTCGCCTGATTGCGGACAACCACGCGCGCCTTCGGCAGAACTGCTCCAGTGCTTTCAGCAACGTGCCCGGTCAATGTCTGGCCTATCAATGAGGCCGGAAGCAGCACCGCAAGGAGAAGCATCAGCCTGGAAAATACCTTCATACCGCTAATAAAGAACTTGGATGAAAGCCATCCGCACCCAACTCCGTACCTGTTTCCGTTCATTATCGTGAGACCTTCCTGCCTCTCAACCGCATAGCGGGCAGCACCAAAATTCGCGCCCGAAGGCGAGGGTAAGATACGTCACATAGACGCATCTCAAATAATCGTGTACGTTACCGACACATGACGCTACCCGTCCGACATCAACTTTGTCAAGAAAAAAATTGGACGATTCGAATTGAGGCTGAACTGGAGTTCAAACAAAAGCTATCAACAAGCTATTTGAGAGACACGGGAAAACACGGGCCTGGATTTGCCATCCATTTCCAATCGATATTTTCGGATCTTCGTGCTTGAGCTTGTAACCTTTCCTTGTTCGACATCTCAAATGGGTGCGCACAAAGCGGATACTACTCAAGCGTCGATCCTCGGACAACGTGCTGTCCCTCTTTGTGCGCGAATCGGTTCCCCCACCACTAACCCATCAAGGAGCAGCCAATGTTGAAAGCAGTTCGTAGCGTGTTGACTATCGCGCTCAGTGCAGGAGCACTTACTTCCACCATGCATGCCGCCGATAACTCTTTCGGCTCTGCGTCTACAGTTTTCGTCATGACAAACGACACTGTAAAGAACGAAGTCCTCGCCTACCAACGGCTCTTCGACGGCAGACTCACGCTGAAAGAGCGCTTCGTCACTGGTGGCCGCGGAAGCGGTGGCACCACCGACCCACTGCAATCGCAAGGTTCGCTTACCCTCAGTCACGACCGCAACCTACTCTTTGCTATCAACTCAGGTAGTGGCACTATCTCCAGCTTCCATCTCCTGGGCAGCCTGCCTGTCCTCGTCGATCAGAAGCCTACTGGCGGCTCCGAGCCAGTTGCTGTGGCCGAACACAATGGCATAGTCTACGTCCTCAATGCGGGTGGAAACGGAGCAATCGTAGCCTTCCGCGTTGACGATTTCGGACTCCTTCAAGAAATCCCCAATTCCACGGTGCATCTTACCGCTACGCACTCCGGAGGTTCGTCCATCTCCGTTAGCCCCGATGGAAAGACGCTCGCGGTCATCGAGAAGGTTCCCAATAACATCGACACACTCCCCATCCACCCCGATGGAACGCTGGGGCAGATCGTCATCAACCACAGCATCACTCCTGGAGTCTTCGCTGCTATCTTCACACCAAACGGCAAACTGGTCGTCTCTGAGAACCAACCCAACGGAACGGATGTCTCCAGCATCTCCTCCTATACCATCAACGCCGATGGAACTGTGACGGCCATCAGCCAGAGCCTTCAGACCCTTGGCGATGGTAACTGCTGGAACGTCATCACTCCGAATGGCAAGTACGTCTATGTCGACAACTCTGCCACAGCTACGGTCGCCGGCTTCTCCGTCGCAGCCAACGGTTCCTTGACTCCCATTGCCGGAACGATTCTCAGCTCCAACCCGGCGGGCACGACTAATCTTGATATCGCAGCCAGCAGCGATGGCAAGTTTATCTACACCATGAACTCCGGCACAGGCTCCGTCGGCATCTACAGTGTCAACTCCGACGGCACCCTTGTCTCTCTCGGTGACATTGATGGGCTACCGAAGACCGTCGGCTTCAACGGGATAGCAGCTCTTTAGCCAAATGATGCAGGTCTTGGGTTCACTATTCCAGGACCTGCATCGTTTGGAGAGGAAAGTGCATCTTCTTCCACCTGCATTGATCTGTATTTACATCTTCAGGAATGCAGAGTCTCATTTCTAGATCATCTGTTTGTCCGTCCTTGAACTTCATAGAGACAAGCGTGTTTGCGACGGCGGTAGCGTCCAAATTCCGTCAGTAGTCGCAGGGTCGTCACGCAAAACCTAACATGCGCAGTCAGGCGGTTCAGTGAATGTTGTTGTCGAGCAAAAGGGAAAAGAAACGACTCTAGTGGGCACTCATCTGCTTGTCGCAGCGCGCCGACGGCCCCTGCCAGGGTCCCGGTTTTGACCAGACCTTCAAATGGCCTTCCTAGTAGACCTCGCTAAAGGCCCCAACTTTGAGCCGGCTCCCCACGACGAGACAGACAGGCTTCACGTAGTGTTCAGCGACCAGCACGAGCACAGCGCAGACTAAAAAGTTGGCAACTCACTTACAATAGCCCAATCACCCCTCATCTGGTCACCTGCAATGCTTGCATCAAAGCCTTAGCTCTACACGGCACCAGAGCCGCGAAAAACTGCCGGGATCGTCTGGAATAATATCTTAATATCAAGCCACACCGACCACTGTTCGATGTACCGAATATCCAAAGCCATCCATTCATCGAAACCAATCGAGCTTCGCCCCATAACCTGCCAGAGACATGTTATCCCAGGCTTCACGCTGAACCGTCGACGGTGCCAGTCCTGGGAAAACCCCTGGTAGTCTCTTAGCGGGAGAGGCCTCGGACCAACCAGGCTCATATCTCCGATCAGCACATTGATCAGTTGGGGAAGTTCATCAAGGCTGGTCTTTCGCAGGAATTTGCCAACAGACGTGATACGCGGATCATTTTTCAGCTTGAAGGTCGGCCCTTGAGTCTCGTTGAGGTGAGCCACCTGTGACATGAGCTTCTCAGCGTCCTGAACCATCGTTCGAAACTTCAAGATTTTGAACGGGCGCTTGCCATATCCCATCCTGGTCTGGGTAAACAACACCGGCCCTTTAGAGGTGAGCTTGATCAATAACGAGATCATCAGCAGAACTGGCGCGAGTGCGGCGAGCAGGCCAAATGAAATAAGCACATCTGTCGATCGTTTTATCATCGATGCTCGTTCATTCCAGGACTCGTCATGCAGTGTAATGGAGCCCACTGTTCCTGTCAGAAATGCGGTTCTCTCGAAAAAGGTTCCGATGGAGCGGACCGCAATACCGTGGTGCCGGCATAACACAACTATCTCCGCTATTTGCTGATAGAAAGACGCCAGAGGAATCGTCACGATGACTTCATCGACAGGAAGTGTTCTGAGGAGAACGGGCAGCGCGTCAAACCCACCCAGCAACGCTTCTGGTTTGGACTCTGACGTTTGCTCGTACCACCACTGATCATCGACGAAACCCTGTAGCTGGTAACCCCACTCAGGATGAAGAGAGAGATCCTGAGCGAAGCCATGGGCACGTCGATTAGTTCCCACGATCAATATATGCCGGAGGTTGTGTCCACGCGAGCGAAGTGCATGCATGGTTACTCGGCTAATCAGGCGAGTAACCATAAAAGCCGTAAAACTCAAAACACCAAAGAGCAAACTGACGATCGAGAGATCTGCAGGATTTCGCTTAGGAGCTGAAGCGACAACCCATAGCCACACGAAGCTGAACAAAGCACATAGAAAGCTGGCAGAGCATGCATCCAGCGTTCCTTTGAGGAACCCTTCCAGCCTGTGAGAGCGGTAAAAACGATTTGACCGAAGGGCTGCGTGCCATCCGCATCCAAGCATGATCGTAGCCAGAAATACTTGAATGGGGTGCCGAGTTTCTAGGGAATTTAGGAGATCGAGGAAATGGCGATGAGAGGTAAGTATATAAGCGATCCCGAGACAGAAGAAAAGCAGACCTATATCACCAATTTGAACCAACTCTAAAACCGTTTTCCTATTTGAAGGTGTCATGAGAATGGCCCCGTGCATCGTGCCTTCTGGAGAGCTTGAGTTTAGGTATGAAGCAATAGAATTGCGAGACTGTCGACAGGACTTGATCCTAAGACCTGTCGTCAGCTCTGACAATGAAGGGAAGTAACTAAACCATCTTTCTCATGAGAGCCGCAGCTCAATTAGGAAATCCCTATGTCTTCTGGATGATCGACCAAAGGTTCATTGGGCAAGGGCTACTGGTGTGTGCATCTCGTGGGCTATTGGGGCCAACCGCCCTTGCATCGCCCGTTAAAGCTCTAAACTCGCAAGGCGGCCTGTCAAACTTGGTCACGCTGGCCGCCTGTGCCCTATCCGCAATCACCAACTTGCCTCCTGTTTGATTACAAGTTCGGTAGGAAAGATCTCAAAGGTAAATAGCAGCGGCTATGGAGGCCTTCATCTCCTAATTCGTTAGATCTCGGATAATCAACAAGAGAATGGGAGAGAGATCTAGCCTTGGGAGCGATGTTGATGATAATCTTGGGGCTTAACTCCTGTCTAAGCGCAGCCACACAAACAATCCATTGTCTAAATGGCATCGATACGGTCACCGAGACTAATTCCGCAGAGATAATTCCCAGCGAGGTGCTACTCGTTTATAACTCAGCCTCGTCTAACGACTAGGCCCTGAAGCTGGCTATAACCAAGGTCGAGTCCTGGCAGTCAATTGCAAGGACTCGACCTTGAATGACAAGGGAAGCCATCTCATTCCCCAACGATAAAGATGCAAATCGAGGCTCCCGTCGGCAACTGTCTATCGGGGCCATAGTGCCCCTCCGCATCGACAGTTCCTCTATTGGATCAGGATTGCCCCCCCCCCGAGAGAATCGAAATAATTGAGCATAATTTTACAAATGATTGCAAGTTTGCTTTTAAAAGCGGTTGCGGTCTGAATATTTTCAAGAGCTTCGCCCAAACACGTTCGAGCTTTCCTGGCGACTCGGAACGGTGCCATTCCGAGCACGGGTCGAACAACGACACCCTTCGAAGGTCTATATATTTCAACGAGATTACAGATCTTTCACGTTTCAACAATGAAATCGCTTACGATCGCTTACGTTTGTCGAGTTAAAGAGAATTTAGATGTTTATGGCTTGACGTCATGTCCGCATCCGTTTATAAACGCCCTATGATTGCTCAAATTCCATTACCCCAGCACCTCGGCCACAGTTCTTGTTGTTTGACGCACATCAATCTTACCCCCACAATCCTGTATTCGTAGCTTTCATCTGCTGCCTTTGCTGTTGCGTAGTAATTTGTCGCAGCGCATAACGGTAAAACGGGTTTTTGCCCAGATGTCTTGCTGCGGACAGCTTTATCGAGTCCCGATTCGAATTTTGCTGGACACAGGTCGCTCTAGTTATTGAGTGCAGATAGTATTTGCGGGAATGGCGAATAAATTCGCCCTGGATACCTCTGCGTTCTGGGGAGAACACTTATCTGCCCCACTCATGCCGATACTCTCGTCAGCCTTATAAAAAAGAATCAAGATATCGCGCAAGAGCACCGTCACGACCGTTGAATTTTGCATCTAAGGTGTTTATGAGCACCTACATCTTGGGATTTGCGAAATAACACATAAGCTATCTGCGTTCAATAGTAATTAAGTAGTACAACGCTCTTACCCTAGACATAACCATTTAGCACGCCTACGATCCGAGGAATGGCTCTTTAAGCAGTCCACCAGGATTTGAATCGATATCCGTCGCACGATGACGGGATCTAATTGCACCCTAACCTCAGTCTGGAGGTAGTCATGGATGGATACACTGATTTCAAGGGATCAAACGTTGGCATCAGGCTTCTGATGGCAAATTTACCTACAATTCTCTCCGATCTTCTGAATGACGCTTTTGAACAGGTTCCCGATATTCAGATTGTCCAGCCTATTAATGACGTACAGCAGCTTCTGGATGTTTCAAAGAGCGGCACAGCCGACGTAATCCTGCTCGGATCTTCGCGCGTGGAGAATGTTTGCAGCGCAGTCGCCATTCTTGACGCTTTACCTGATCGTTACAAAGACGCAAAAGTGATCGCGATTACGCAAAAACCTGGATATGGAGAGGTCATTTCTTTATTCCGTGCCGGGGTAAAAGGTATTCTTTGCAGCTCGAATCTACGCTTTGAGCTGCTTTGCACGAGCATCCGACATGTCCATCAAGGGCAAATTTGGGCAAACAATGAGCAACTGGCATATCTGGTGTCGTCTGTTTCCCGCCCTAAATCTACGGATGTCACTGACAGCCATGGGAGACCACTGCTCACGGCGCGGGAACAGCAAGTCCTTCATTTATTGGCAGATGGTCTGAGCAATTTCGAATTGGCCACAGTCTTAAGACTCAGCGAACACACTGTAAAAAACCATCTTTTCCGTATCTACGACAAACTCGGTGTATCCAACCGGATGGAAGCAGTTTTATACGCGCTCACACCGCGCAATACACTGCCCATGCCCGCAAGTACTGCACCTGCAACATTATCAAATAAAGTTCGGATGATTAAGGCTGGTTAGAGATTTCCAGGCAATAGAAAACTGCTGAATTACACAAATATGAGGTGGGTGATACACGATGAGCAACACTATTCGAATTGCTGTGGTTGGTTCTGGATATGTCGGCCTGGTAGCCGCCGTTTGCTTCGCCGAGATGGGACATAGCGTTGTATGCGTCGATAATGACCAACAAAAGGTTGACGCATTGCAGGGCGGAGATTGCCCGATCCATGAGGAACATCTGCCTGAGTTGCTTGCGCGTTATAGAAACGCTAAAGTGCGTTTTACAAACGATCTAGCCGAAGCCACACGCGAAGCCGAGGCAATCTTCATCGCAGTCGGAACGCCACAAAGCGGTTCGGGTGTCGCCGATCTTTCCTATGTTGAAGCGGTAGCTAGCGAAATTGCGCGGTCGCTGACGACCTACACAGTCATCGTCGAAAAAAGTACAGTCCCCGTATACACGAATGAGTGGATACGCAGAGTAATGGAACGCAATGGCGTCGCGCAGCATCTGTTCGACGTTGTCTCAAATCCCGAGTTTCTGAGAGAAGGAACAGCAGTCCGCGATTTTCTCCATCCTGATCGAATCGTAGTCGGAACCGACAGTGACCGCGCCGCTACAGTGCTATCGAAGATTTACGAACCACTGACGACTGGCAACTACTATGAGCAGCCTTCTGCGATTGATGGCTTCTGCACCTCCCATGAGCCACCACCACTATTGCTCACCTCAACCAAGAGTGCAGAGATCATCAAACATGCTTCAAATGCCTTTCTCGCATTGAAAATATCGTTCATCAATGCTGTATCGAACCTATGTGAGGCGGCAAATGCAGATGTCGAGCAGGTCGCGAGAGGAATGGGGATGGATAGCCGGATCGGCCCCCGATTCCTACGTCCTGGTATCGGTTACGGCGGATCCTGCTTTCCAAAAGATGTTGCCGCCTTCCGATGCGTAGCCGAGCAACTTGGAGTCGATTTTGCTCTGTTGGCTGAGGTAGAAAACATCAATAAAGAGCAAAAGGTACGCTTCCTCAATAAGGTGCGCTCAGCGCTGTGGACCCTCCGAGGCAAAAAGCTTGGAGTGCTCGGCCTCGCATTCAAGGGTGGAACGGATGACATACGCGAATCACCGGCGATAGAAATCGTCCAGATGTTGATTGCTGAAGGCTGCCCGATCAAGGTGTTTGACCCAGCTGCAATGGAACGTGCTGAACAGGTGCTACCCTCCAGTTCAAGCCTGCAATACGTATCGGATGCATACGCAGCATCCAAAGACGTCGATGCTTTGCTGATTCTCACGGATTGGTCGGAGTTCGCCCGTCTCGACCTGCAGCGTCTCAACAGGCTGATGCGCTACCCCATCGTTATAGATGGTCGTAATCTCTACGATCCCGAGCTGATGTTGGAGAATGGCATCACGTATTTCAGTGTAGGCCGCCCCACGAAACACCACGTGCATGAGTTTGCAGCCACAGGGGCCCACTAACATAACGTGTAAGTGCTTCAAACAGTTGTGAATGAATGATCCTGTCCGTACTCGGCCAGAATGCATTATCTCGACGTTTTGAGATTTACGTTATCAAGCTCAATCACCAGGGGTGGGTATGAACTCTAGAAGAATCCTCGTTACTGGCGCAGCAGGTTTTCTTGGTTCTCACTTGTGCGATTCCCTGCTCAACGCAGGGAATCGCGTAATCGGTGTGGACAATCTCAGCACGGGTAGCGAAACCAATCTGGCTCATCTTTCCAGAGAGTCAAGGTTTGAGTTCGTTCAACAGGACATCTGCCAGCCTTTCGACGTTGGCGCAGTGGATTTTGTATTCAACTTCGCTTCGCCGGCAAGCCCTGTAGACTACGCACGGCTGGGAATTGAGACCTTGCTGGTAGGTTCAGCAGGAACGTTGAATACGCTCGAGATTGCAAGACGGCGTAATGCCGGATATCTTCACGCATCAACTTCCGAGTGCTATGGCGATCCTGAAGTCCATCCTCAGTCGGAGACATACTGGGGCAACGTCAATCCGATTGGGCCTCGCTCCGTTTATGACGAGGCCAAGAGATTTTCGGAAGCGGCAGTAATGGCTTTCCACCGCTACCACAGCGTAAACACGCATCTCGTACGAATCTTCAATACGTACGGTCCGAGACTGCAAATCAATGACGGCAGGGTGATTTCGAATCTGATGACACAAGCTCTCACCGGAGAGCCGTTGACCATATATGGCGACGGGTCACAGACACGTAGTTTCTGCTATGTCTCGGACTTGATTGAAGGCATTCTCGCACTGGCGGATTCAGACGAGCACCTCCCGGTAAATATAGGCAATCCCGAGGAATGGACCATTCTGGAGTGCGCGGAAGAGGTCCTGAAGGTCACCGGCGTCAGCGCAAATATCGTATTCAAACCACTTCCACAAGATGATCCAACACGCCGCAGGCCAGATATCCGCAAGGCAAAGGCTCTTCTTGGATGGCAACCAAAGGTGAAGTTGCGTCAGGGCCTCGAGTTGTCGCTGGAGTACTTTGAGGGCTGCCTGGATAAGCGGCTGGTTCTGAACTCGTAATGTCGATAGTCGCTTATCATCTCCTAACCGAGGCCGAGCCTTTCTCAGAATTTCATGGAGGCGCGATCTCACGTTGGGCTGCGAACGTCCTTCGCAATACAAAAGCGTCAGTTGTCGTTTGCCCCTCCTCTGACAACACCTGGAAGTTTCCTACGGAGACAGTCCTCACTCTTCCATCTCTGGCTCGCTATCGGCACATTCGACGCTACCTTTTACGCCTTCCCTGGAGCCTCCATTCTGCAGTAATCCAGCATATCTTCCGACCGCTGCTGAAGCGTCTGAAGAGCGGTGACATCGTGTGGATTCACAATCGGCCGGACTTCGCAATCGCACTCACCTCACAAGTTCATCGTGCCGGCGGCAGAGTAGTTCTCCATCTCCATAACTCGCACTTGGCCGAGTGGCCTGAAGCTCTGACGCGGCGGGTCTGTGTCGATAGACTCGTCTTCGTAAGCGAGTTTTTATTGGAGCAAGCACGACATAGGTTCCCGTCGCTGGGGGTCTCGTCCGTGCTCTACAACGGAGCCGACGAATCAATCTTCTATCCTTCTCTTCATCGCAAAGAAGAGCCAAAGATACCTACCGTCCTCTTCGCTGGTCGCCTCGTTCAAGACAAGGGCGTTCATATTCTGATGGAAGCCATGAAGCTTCTAGTGCAACAGGACATTGCACTCAAAGCGCACATAGTCGGATCTTCCAGCTTCGGTAGTAACCGAGAGACTGACTATATTAATCAGCTCAAAAGAGATGCTCCGCCAAATGTAGCCTTTCTTCCCTATCGCTCTGGCACCGCGCTGGGCGACCTCTTTCGGGAGGCCGACATCTTCTGCTCCCCTTCGATATGGGACGAGCCATTCGGTCTCGTCAACGTCGAAGCATTTGCATCTGCTTTGCCAGTCATCAGTACGCGTGGCGGCGGAGCCTCAGAGATCTTTGCAGACGGCGGCGGCATCCTCGTGGAGCGTGGATCTGCGGAGCAGCTCGCCGGCGCCTTACGCCAGCTGGTGGAAGATACAAAGCTTCGGTCGACTCTTGGCCAACAGGGTTACACCGTGTTTCGCAACCGTTTCACCTGGTCCGTAGCTCGCACTCAGGTTCAGGATATCTATCGGAGCCTCTCTGCATGATCCGTCATCAAATCAAACGAATTCGCCAAAGCACTCTCGCTCGCAACTCCTTCTGGATGTTCGCAGGCCAGGGTTTATCCTTCGTTATCCAGGCGTTATACTTCATCTTTCTTGCGCGTCTTCTCAATCCTACGCAGTATGGTGTTCTGGCCGGTGCCGTTGCCCTTGTCACCGTTGTCAGTCAATACAGCACCATGGGATCGGGCCTAATTCTGGTTCGATACGTTAGCCAGGACCATGATCGATTTCCCGAATACTGGGGTAATGTGCTGATGTCGACGGCGGTGTACGGCTGCCTCATCGTGCTCGCGTTGCACTTCGCCGGATACTGGCTCATCGGCGCGGAGAGCGCCTCACTGTTAACACTCATCGCCTTCTCCGATTGCATCTGCGGACAATTGACGACATGTGCCGCCCAGGTGTTTCAATCTTTCGAGCATATGCGTCCCACCGCTACCCTCAACATGCTCGTCAACTTGTTTCGTCTCATCCTGGTCTGCATGATGCTTTTCGTCATGCATCATGCTGTAGCCCTGCAATGGGCCGTCGCGATGCTTGTCGTCTCTATATGCGCATCGTCCGCTGCCTTTATCATCGTTACGCGCCGCTTCGGCTGGCCACGCTTCCAGCCAAAACTTCTCTTGGCACGCGGATTAGAAGGCTTCATCTTTGCCATCTCTGGCTCAACAACCTCGGCCTACAATGACTTCGATAAAGTTATGCTCGGCCACTACGGCATGACAGTCGCAAATGGCATCTACTCGATGGCATATCGTGTCATCAACATAGCAACGATGCCTATCCAGTCGATTGAGGCAGCGGCCTTCCCTCGTTTCTTTCGCGAAGGAGCCAAAGGTGTTGCCGCAGTCCAACCGCTCGCGGTAAAAATCCTGAAGCGTACTGTTCTACTCGGCCTCGCGGCTGCTATTGGCGCATTTCTGTTCGCACCTGTTATTCCAGTTCTCATTGGTAAAGGCTTTAAGCCAAGTGTGAGCGCCTTGCGTTGGCTCTGCTTGATTCCGGTCTTCCGCAGCTTCCACTTGTGCGCCGGCGACGCGATCGCCGGCGTCGGGCAGCAGAAGTTTCGCCTGGGCTGCCAACTCTTCGCAGCCGGATTCAACATTGCCCTGAACGTCTACCTGATTCCACGTTATTCGTGGTGGGGGGCTGCAGTTTCCAGTCTGCTGACAGATGGAAGTCTCGCTCTGCTTACCTGGTCTGTGCTTTTCTGGCTACGCCGTCGCGAGCGTGTCGCCACTCTCACTACACAACTCGCCTAAGTACACACGTTGGGGACTAGTGTGGTGAGTCGTGCCCTGTTGGGTTTTGCAGTAAATCGCTTCTTTTGCGAATAATGGCTTGTGCGAATATCGGACACAGTGATCGTTGGTTAAGTCCAATACTGTTCCCATAACGCAAATCGAGCGAAGCGCTGTGATGAACAGGCCGTCATTCTTCAACGAACTAACGACTCACCACACCAGCCTATATTTTGCTTGCTTAGGCAGCGTGTGCTGTCGGCAAAGCCGGCCTGGCAATCTGCCTTATACCGGAGGATTGCAGACGCATTCTCTCCAGCTTCAGCCCCACACAGGCAATCAAAAACATGAGTGATCCAAGATGCCTCGGCTCGAAGAGAAAGCTTTCGTCCATGTTGTAAATGAAGGTAAGGATGACGATTGCCAAGTACCACTCCACCGCCTGGAGCTGTGCATCGTCATGCGAGCGCAAGAGACAACCGATCCCATCACGAAACGCAAAGCCGAAGAGCAGCAATACGATAATCAAACCTCCGACACCAACTTCGAGCATCACATCAAGAAATCCATTCTGCGCCTGAGCCAGCTCCCAAGTCACCGTGAGAATGATGCGATAGGACTCTCCCTTGAAGCCAAGCCAGAACGCCTGATATCCATAGCCGACCAGTGGCCGCTTGGCTATCGATCCAGCCACCGCATCCCATATCTCCGTGCGGCCGGTTAGCGTCGCATCTTTTCCGAGCAATCTGAACAGGAAATCGGGTTGTAATACGATCACCGCTATTACTGCGGCAAAGGCTACAAACAGCAAAATAAAGGCGACGAGATAGTCTTTCTTCCGAAAACCACGCACTGTCTTCAGGGTCACTGCATAGGCAATATAGACTGCAGTCAACATATAACCTGTTGCTGCATGCGAAAAGGCAATTGCTACCAAGCAGAAGAAGATCTGCGAAAAGCGTAGTGTTCTAAAAAAATTGGTGCGTGGGCGGTAAGAGACCGCCACCGTTAGAAAAAATAACGCCATGTTGCCGAGATAATTTTTGGCGCTGAAGATGCCTTTCCATGCTGTGGAGTGACCGCCCATCAAATCGCGACCGTACTGAGGTAGAACGAGGGCAAACAGGATACTAGCCACGATTGTTCCAGTTCCAAGAACAAGAAATAGTTCAAGCACCTCATTAATCGTGTATCGAGACATCATGTAGAGGATGAGTAGAATGCCCCCCAGCAGCACGATGCCAGAACTGAACGTTCGTGTGATTTGTTGGGATGCCGGAGAGAGAAGGAACACGAGAATCGGAAAAAGGAGCACCAGCTTCATCTGAAGACTGAGCCGATAAACCGACCGATGCTGCCGAATCACGAAAAGCATACAACTGCCAAAGATCAGCACATTGTTAAGGCGGTCCCAAAGAGGCGACCCACCCGTCGAAACCGCTCGCAGCGCGACCCCGCTGTTCACGAACGGGGAGACACCATCCAGAGCAAAGTACAGCAGCGGAAGTAAAAGGCCCCAGGTCGAAGCACGGCTCCAGAAACTACTCGCTCCTCCTGCGGTGCGAACGGTTTTTTTTACGTCATCGACGACCGTAGCCTGTCTCAGAATTTGGGAGGTTGCCAAAAAAAACTCCTCATTTGCCAGCTATGTCTAATGTATATAGATAGCAGCAGAAGTAGCCGAAGCCAGAATCGCTGAACCATTCACCAGGACGTTGCGCATCGCGCTGAAAGGCACATAAACCACGTCATCTGGCAATAGTGCCACATCTTTGGTTTTGCCTTTCTCCATCGCGCCGACCGGAAGGTCAATCTCTTCCACACCTGTCGGAGTTTTGCGAACAAGCTTCGATTTGCCAACCGCTGCCGTATGGTTCGCGTACCCCGCGAGCGCAATCGCTTGTAGTACGGTTATCTTCGAGTCATTGGTATTGATGGGATAACCACCTGGCTTCGAAACGTCGCCTAGCACATATACAACTGCTGCTTCGGGCACAATCACCGTATCACCGGGGTAGACCATAGGGTCCTCTTGTAGCGCTGTTCCGGCAACATTGGAATAATAGTACTCCACCTTCTTGTTTGGATCGCCATACCGCTCAATCGTGATATGACGATCCGCAATAGGAGTCAATCCCCCAGCCAGTGCGAGCACATCAATCACCTTCCGGCGCGTGTCAATCTCATACGGCCCTGGTTTCAATACCTGTCCCATTACGGAAACGTTCTGGGTAGCGTATTCGTCCACGCGTATTGTTACCTGAGGATGCACCATAATGCCTGCAGCAATAAGTCGATGCTCGATCTCATTGGCTGCGTCGCCAGGAGTCATGCCGGCAACCTTTACATTTCCGAGAAAGCTCAGCGGAAGATCGCCAGCATCTGTCACACGAGCACGCTGCTCCATCTCTGGCGTATCGTAGACCTGAATGTGGAGAATATCGCCGTAGCCAATCAGCAGGCTTTCCTTTTGGGCCAGCAGGTTTGTCCCAATGCTGAAAATAAAGACCAGTAGAATGCCAATTAATTTGGGGTTCTTCATCTATGCCCTCACAGACTCTCTTCCGATATATTCGTAAAACACATGTCCCGCGGCTGGCTGCTCACGCACCCCGTTAACCAAGACATTAATCTTGCGATCGCTCTCCGAATGCACCGCCTCCAGCATCTGATAACTCTTTTCGAGTGCTAAGAGAGGCGTCTTTTGATGCCTGGCAATGAGCAGGACCGAGTCAACGAACGAACTCAGAACGACCGAGTCCGTCACCGGTAGTACAGGGGGAGCATCAAGAAGGACCAAATCATACTGTGACTCCCAAACCTTCAAGAGATCTGCCATCTGATCTGATGACAGCAGTTCTGAAGGATACGGTGGCGTAGGTCCTGCCGGCATAAGATCGAGTCCTGGAACGGCGGACACCGGAATCACCGCAGATGCGCCATGATCATTTGAAAGTCCAGCTAACACTGTGCTCAACCCAGCCTTCGGGTCCAGCAGCAGGTCCTTATGCAACCGCGCCTTGCGCAGATCTGCATCGCATAGCAACACTCGCTTCCCTTGCTGTGCAAAGAGGATCGCAAGGTTCCAGCTTATGTAGCTTTTGCCCTCTCCTGCCAAGGGGCTCGTCACTAGAACCGACCGTGGAGGCGCCCCGTGCCGGGAGAGCATCAGAGAGGTTCGGAGCGAGCGAAGTGACTCCACAAAGATGGAGCGTGGGCTATCAAGGACGGGCAGCAATATAAGTGGATAGTTCGCTATCGTATTTGAAGGTAGAGCTGCACGCTCATTCTGATAGGGCAACACGCAGAGCGGGGTAGCACCCAACTCCCGAGTAATCTCCCTCACATCCTGAATCTTAATGTCAGTCACATCGCGCAGCAGAGCTGCAGCAGCACCGACAAACAATCCTGCTACGATTGACCCGAACAAATAGAGCAGAGCAACAGGTTTGGCAGGCTTATCGGTTGGCCGCCCCGCGTCAACGATAGTTATGTTCGTTGAATGTAAGCCCGCTAGCAGTCCCGACTCCTTGAGCCGTCGCAAAAGATCGTCATAGAGCGAGCGGGTTTGGTCGGCTTCTTGCCGCGCCATCTGGACTTCAATAGTCCTGTTGTTGAGTGTCTCAGCCTGGCCCTTAGCCGCGTCGTAATCTTTGCGCGTATTCTCCTCTGTCTGCTGCGCGACGATAAAGTCATTGTGAGCGCGTCCAGCGACTCGATCCACCTCTGCTCGAATCGCTCCTTGTACCGCTTCCAAATTGCCGCGAGTCTCGGCAATTTTCGGATAGTTAGGCCCAAACTTTGCGGACATCTCTTGCAACTGTCCTTGAAGAGTCGCTTCCTGTAATCGCAGGTTCTGTATAAGCGTTAGTGAGCTGCCGATGCCGGAGGATGAGCTCGCCAAAATCGTATTTCCGCTCAACCCTGAGATCAACTCGGGATTACCCGTCTTAGCAACATCGTAAATTGCGCCTTTCAAGATGCGATTTTGCTCTGCCTGAGCCACCGCTTGAGTCGCTATCTGCAGCTTGTCGAGCGTCGGGCTATAAACTTGATCTTTACCCTGTTGATCGACTTCACCCAGAGCATAGACTCCGGATCCCTGCCGCAGCTTGACAACTTTCGCTTGCAGTTCCTGAGTTTGCGCTCGTAGGTCCGCAAGTTGTCCATTCAACCATGACGACACCTGCGTTGTCGCGTCATAGCGCGTCTGAAATCCCGTCTCAATGAGCCCTTGAAGCATATGGTTCACGACTGCTGCTGCCAGTTGAGGATCGGGGCTTAGGTACTCCACATCGATGAGGCGCGTCCCATCAACCACCTTCACCGTCAGCTTCTTATGAAAGATCTTCAGCACCTGTACTCGGCGATGGGGAGAGTCGTCAAGCGATGCCCCTTTTGGATCGGGCCTACCTTTTGGACTTATTAGCGCGAACACCCAGCCAATCGGGCTCCACTTCTCCTTAAAATCTTCCGTTTGGTCAAGGTGGAGTTCATTGATCACATGCAGCGCCAGCGAGTCCGACTCCAGGATCTTCGCCTGAGTCTGAAGAATCATGTTTTCTTCAAGAGCATCGGAGGGAGTATCCGTAGTATCCGTCTGTAAACCGAGCGAGGTTCCGGAGTCTTTTTGGACCTGGATCTCTCCAACGGACTTATAACGACGCGTTGAGACCATGAGAAGAAGAATGGCAAGCAGAAAACACACTCCTACGCTGCCATAAATAACCCTGCGGCGGCGCCACAGCATCATCCATATTTCGCGGAGCGTGAGTTCGGGTGACGAGGAACCCGCTGCAATAACAACACCTGGGGAATGGAGCGCGATCTTATCCAAATGAGCCTTCCTTATCGAATGAATCTAGAGGTTGGTGGCATGGAGCTGTGAACTAAGTTGAGGGATAAGGCTTCGATTGTTTTCATGAACTTCCTCTAATATTCACAAGAATCTGTTTTAGATAGCTACGCTTCATCATCACAATAGGCGATACGACATATAGGTGGAGTACTAGCTTCTCAAACTGGCCTGCTAAGAACCCTGGCAAAACGATCTTTCAATCGCAAGAATGGCGATTCCACCCAACGATAGGATGCAAACGCCAGAATAAGTGTCAGGACAAACCCCACTGCTTTGGATGCAAGCAGTGCCGTACCCGAAACTGGATGAAGAATGCTCTTCGCAAGTAGCAGACCTACGAGATGAAGCAGATAGAGGCCGTAACTAACTTTCCCCAGCTGCACGATCCAGGCACCTGTGAATAATTTGCTACGGGTGTAGAGGCAACCGTACAGCATTGCACCGGCAGCAAGTGAGATGATCAGACGTCCCGGAACCTCCCGCATACTGATCGGACCAGGCTGATCCGTCAGCCATGCTGACGAGACTATCCATCCCACAATACCGCCGCTCACCAACAGCAGTCGCGCGGTAGTCGTTAGTTTCGGCAATTGATCAGCGAACAGCGCTATCAGAATGCCCAGGGCCATCGAGTCACACCGTGCCGTGCTTCCATAGTAGATGTAGCCTCCACTGACACCCGCGAGCACAAAGCCGATACGAAATGCCGTCGCGAGCAAAAACATAACTATCGCCGATATAATCAGGCCGCGACGCTCAAGCTTCTTCACAAGCAGGGGCCAGATCAGATAGAACTGCTCCTCGATCGAGACCGTCCACAGGGGAAAAACGATCGACTCAGGGCGTCCGAAGACCGCATGCACCCAGTTGCCGACGAAAAGAAGATAGCCCGCGACGTAATACCACGGCAGTTTCTGGTTCACCATCGTGTGCGACAGCACGATGCCTATTCCGATCACCAGGAAGTACAACGGCCAGATGCGCAGGATTCTCCGGATATAAAAGGACTTGAGTGCAATATCACCCGTCTCCTCCCGTTCCCTCAATAAAAGGGACGTGATCAGAAACGCGCTCAGAGCAAAGAACAGGTCAACTCCCGCAGCACCCGCCTTGACAATCCCACCCCATAGCCACGGCATCGGCAGATGAAGGCCGTGATAGAAAGACGCCTCAAACGGCAGCGTGTGACACACAAAGACACCCAGGAACGCAAAAAACCGTAGGCCATCCAGCTCCGGCTGGTAGAAACGGCGCGAAACCAGCGCCTTCACTGGTGCAACTTCGCTTAGAACTTCTGCTGAGACACTCACAGTCTAGGCTCCTTCCGTCGCACTTGCGTTCGATCTATCCATTGGCAACTCGTATAGGGAAACTTCTTGTTTTCGTTGAAAAGTAGAGTTATGCATCCTGTCGATAGAAGCGCAAACCGCAGCGGGACTTACCGCACTCTGCTCGATCTGCACCCTGCGTGACGAGAGCACATCGTCGAAAACATCTTCCAGGCGCTGCGTCTGCCGTGCCAGGTTGAATTGCTCCAAAACGCGTCTCCGCCCTGCGAGACTAAAACGCTGCCATAGCTCATCGTTCCCCATCAGCTTGAGGATCGCCACTGCGAGTGCCTGTTGGTCACTCTCAGCAACCAGCAATCCTGTCTGTCCATCCTCCACGGCCTCAGGGATCCCCCCGCTTCGGGTACTGACAACCGGAAGTCCCATCGCCTGCGCCTCGATAAACACAATGCCGAAACCCTCCGCATCACCCGAAGCCGCAACCACGCTTGGGGCGCAAAAGACTTTCGCCCGCGCCATCCATTCCTGCACCACCGTGCTTGGCTGAGCCCCCAAAAACCGGCAGCGTACGTGCCGAGCGGCGACCAGCGCCTCACAGTCCGCGCGCAACGGGCCATCTCCGATAACCACCAGCTCGGCATCAGCGCATCGACGTTGTACCTCGACCATCGATTCAATGAGACGGTCGCAGCCTTTCTTCTCCACCAGGCGTCCTACAAACAAGACGACCGGTTCTCGCTGTCCCGTCGAAGGTGGCACGAAGCGCTCCACATCAACTCCAATGAAGTGAACGATTGTGCGGTCTGCGGGATATCCGCGCTCGATCGCTCGCCCACGCACATACTCCGAACACGCCACAAAAAGTGCGCCTTCTTTCTGCAACCTCGTGCGCCCCTTCAGATACTCACGTCCAAGCCGCGTTGCACCGAGCGCCTCATCGCTCATCGTCACGTCATAGCCGTGCAATGCAGTCACAAGCGGTACTCCAAGCTGTTTGGCAAGCCGCATAGCCGCATAGCCATCCAGGGCGAAATGGGCATAGACAAGCCGTGGCGACTTCCCTTTCAGCCGCGCGACCTCGTCTTTGGTTGAACCGAAGTATCGGAAGCGCAGCTCTCTCAATCTTCCCAGCCGCCCACCGTCATCAGCCGTCCAGCTCTTGTTCTCAGGCACTTCCAGGCCTGGCACTCTACGCCAGCCGACGAAGTACGGTTCAAAACGGCGCATCGCCGCAGCCTGTGTCGCGATAAACGTCTCAGACCGCGGCAGCAACTGAATCCGGAAAACAACGACTCCCTCTCTCGGACCGGTCATGCAGCAATTCCTCCGATCTTCAGCACCTGGCGGTAAAGCTGCTCATACTGTGGTGCGATTTCGCTCCACGAAAACCGGCGCGTCGCCGCACGCGCCGCCTCTCCCATAGCTGCGGTGTCTTCCGGGGACATCATCAACACACGCTCTATATATGCCGAAAGTTCCGTCGCATCGACGTCCGTCAGAAAGCCACTCACTCCGCTTTCAATCACATCAGGATGCGCTCCGACCGCCGTCACCACGGGCACCGTCGCTGCGCTCATTGCCTCTATAGTCGACAGTCCAAACCCTTCATACGATGAAGCCGACACAAACATCTGAGCCCGCTCCAATAAGCGGTACAACTCTTCGCGGCTGGTTGCGCCATGGAAGCGCACGCGGCCCCCTAACCCGAGCTCGACAGCGCGGTGCTCAAGCGAGGTACGCAGCCCAGAGTAATCCGCTCCCACCCACTCCAATCGCATCTGCGGATATCGATCCTTCAACGAAGCCATCGCCTCCAATACCTTGTGAACGCGCTTGTTCTCGGCCAGTCGCGAGATGCCCAAGATAACGCCAGGTTCCACCTTCTTCTTCAGGCTCCAAAAGCGATCTATATTGGCACCGTTCTCAATAAGGCGGATGCGCTGCCGCGGTACGATCTCCTCAAATTTTTCACGATCCTGCTGGCTCACGCACACCACTGCGCCCACACCACCCAGCGACATGCGCGTAACGGTGCTAAAGTACATCTGCTTGAAACGGCTTGCCCACTGCGTGTGAAAGATACCTCCGTGCGTACTAACCACCAAGGGGATGCGGTGCAGCAAACGCAACAGGCTTAGATAATCCACGAAGAAGTCGATGGCATGAATATGCACCAGATCGTAACCGCGGATCTCCGCGAGCGCTGCCGGAGCTACCGGATAACGTTTAGGCCCCCAGTGACGCATGCGCCGCACCGTCAACCCTGACTCGACGGACCTCGCAGGAGCCGTAGCTCCAGTGGCAAACAAAGATCGAAGGGTCGCTATCCGCACGGTGTGTCCCTTTTGCTGCAAGGCACAGCTCAGCCCCTCCACCACGCTCTCTATTCCTCCCTCGGAAGGAAGAAACTGTCGAGTTAGTTGAAGTATCTTCATCGCGAGTGCACCAAGGGGCGTAGCGCCGGCCGTCGTGCTATCCAGTCCCGCAGGTAGCGGCGACGGCGACGGGGCAGCACCCACATCGCTAAGAAAATCGCATAGTCGCGGAACGAAGCCTTGCCATGGCGCAAAACCTCAAAAAGCAGCATAGGGAAGGCACGCCACTCTCCTTGCTCTGAAGCCTCTGGAGCTATTTGATGAAGGACAAACCCAGTCAGCGCACGGGGCGTAAAGAGGTGCCGATCACCGCGTACCCATGCCAGAGAGTACCTCCAATTGGCCTTGCTGCTCACAGAGGCGCGTTCCTCCTCGATATAGTGAATAGCCATGACCTCGTTCACAAATACGGCTTCGGCCCCTGGCAACCGCCCTACCCGCAGCAGCCATTCTGTATCCTGATGCTTCAACTGACCACTCTTAAAAGGCTGGCCTAGCATGAGCGAGCGACGCACAAAGAATGTCGATGTCTGGATCGACCCTTCACCGCGCGAAAGCGTACGGCGCGCCAAAAGATACTCGCAAATTGGCTCCCCCGGCTCCGGCATGCGACGAGGCCACACATAGTCGTTACCCGGCGTGCGTGCGATGATCTTGCAGGTACCGATTACTACCGGCGCCGTCGATGCCGCAACTGCCTCAATTTGGGCTTCGAGCTTACCCGGCAGCCATTCATCGTCATCATCGAGAAATGCGATCCATTTCCCAGAAGCCTCGGCCACCCCGCGATTACGCGCGTCGGATCCACCAACACTCACTTGCAGCGCGATCACACGCACACGACCGTCTTCTCGCGCCAACGCCTCAAGCGCTCGCTCCGTGGCCAGGTCTTGTCCGTCGATAACAACCACCGCCTCAATCTCTCGCAGCGTCTGCGCCAGCACACTGCGCACCGCGCGCAGCAAAAGCTCTGGTCGTCCACGCGTTGGGATTACGGCCGACACAAGAACCATGGCTCAACCTCCTTCAGACTTTGGCTTGCAAAAATTAACTCGCGTTCGGACGTTCACAAACGCAGGACAAATCATGCACGTCGAGGCGCTGCCTCTAGCGCTTCAGCGATCGCATAGTACGCCGGCTTAGGCTGGCAATTTGCATCGAAAGGAAGTGGACGCACTGGCAAGCCGTCCTTGCGTGGGCGGTATCCGGAGATCCATGTGAAGGAATCTGAAAGCCCCCATGTGATGACCCCCCTAACCGCAGGCTGCCGTAAGCTGGCAGTTAGAAATTTTTTATAGAGATCCGCGATTGCCTTGTCGCGTGCGCCGACATCTACGGGAAGACTCGTATCCTGAATGTCCAGTTCCGTGATGAAAATCTTCATTCCACGTTTTGCCAGCTCACCAAGAAACATCTCGTAACTCGCGTCACCCAGCACATTCGCCTGATCGCTTCGCAGATGAGCCTCTAGGCCAATCCCATGAATCGGAACTCCTCGTGCCAGCAGCCCATCAAGCTGGCTGAGCATCGCCTTCCGTTTCGCATCGCCAAAACCATTGGATACTTCTAGATAATTTTCATTCCAAACCAGAAGAGCCTTCGGGTCGGCTGCGGCTGTGGCGCGGAATGCCTGTTCGATATAGTCGACGCCAATGTCCTGCAGCCAGGGGCTGGCCCGCAGACCATCCGGACGTTGACTGCCCGGATCAAGCGCCTCATTCACCACGTCCCATGAATAAAGCTTTCCTGCGAAGTGTCCTGCGACTGCATGAATATGATCCAGCATCATAGTCTTGGCAGTTGCCGGTGAGATCTTCTGTTTCACCCATGCGGGCAGAGAATCATGCCACACCAGCGTATGCCCACGCACCTTGATGCGATTCGCCGCACAGAACGCCACAAACTGATCGGCATTACTAAAATCGTATTCGCCTTCTTGGTGGCTCAACGAGTCCCACTTCATGTGCAACTCTGGCGTTGCAATATCGCACTGCGATAAAAACAGCTCTTTATAGGCTGGCGACTGATTGAAGTACTTCAGCGCGAGGCATGAGCCAAACATCAATCTCTTCTGATCAGCCAGCTCCTTCAGAGGGGCTACCGCAGCCTGCGCCCTGGCCTCAAACGAGGCCCACTCCGCCATCGCTGACACACCCAGCACTTTAACAAAATCTCTGCGATTCATTCCCATGGTGTCTCCTGTAGAGCTCGCCGCATATCGCAGAATCATCCTCTCCTTGGTTTGAACTTATCCATGGCCTTCCACCCGAGACGGAGCCAATCGATCTTGCGCAGAGCGGTCTCAGAGCCACTCCTTTAGAGTCCTTCCCCTACGCCTCTCCTGACACCCTGGCGTTCAGCCTTCCCCCTTTGCGTACAAAATCCATCGCCAGCAGCATCACAACGTACCAAGGCTCTATCAGATACCGGCCGAAAAGCCGGCGAGGCTCACTTACCAGCCGGAAAGCCCATTCCAATCCCAGCCGCCCCGCCCAGCGCGGTGGCGTCGGCACCGCACCGGCGACGTAATCGATAGCTGCACCATTCGAAGCCAAAATCACATGTGTATCGAGACGTGCAAAGTTTTCCAGAGTCCAGAACTCCTGCCGAGGCATCCCCATCCCTACCATCAAAAGATCGGGCTTGTAGGCATTGATCCGTTGCACCACTGCTTCATTCTCGGAACTACCCAGACGAGCATCAAAGTATCCGTTGCTTACTTCGATCTGCAATCCGGGGTACATCCTGCGTAACGCTGCAGCGCCCTTTTCTGCAACGCCATCCGGTGAACCAAGATTGAACACACGCCACCGCTTCCGAGCAGCCAACTCCATCAGAGGATGCATCCAGTCCGCCAGCGTCACTCTCTGTTCGCGCTCCAGAGCATAGCCGTAAAGCTTTCCAAGTGCGATGAGCGGCATTCCATCAATGAACGTCCAATGTGCGTTCTTATAGAACTCACGCAGCCTCGGCTTCCGATGAAACAAATACACGCTATGCAGATTATGGTTTGTGATAATCCACTTCCTGCGCTCTGAAACGCCTTGCTCGACCACCGCTGACAGTTCCGGCGATGACATGGGATTCAGGGTTAATCCCAAAAAGGAAATTTCACTGCTGCCCGCCTGCCGCACAGACTGAGCGGGATCGGAACTCTCGTGATTGTTTCCCTGTACTTCGGCCCGCTTACTGCTGCCACTTACACTGGGAAGTTCGGATAGAGTGTCATATCTATGCATAATGGCAAGGACTCTGGACACCAGCCTAGGTCAGGCCCACCGATCCGACAATGAAGAGAATCACCTGAACCATACTTCTCATATGGACAAAGGCCTCGCATGCACCAAACATGAACCCCTAAAGTCAGACTTGCACACTTAAATCAAGTGGTATGTTCGACTTAGCGCCTCACTCATCTAACCTTTGACGGGAACACGCTTAGCATCAAACAGATGCCATCTCAACATTCTTCTCATTCCCTCGTGGCAGCGCGAACAGTGTCTGGTCAGACTCCGAAAACTGCTGCGCCTTCAACCATTCGCGGAACTTCGGTCCAAGCTCATTGTGCTTTAGCGCAAACTCGACGGTTGCCTTCAGGAACCCGAACTTGTCGCCGGCATCGTGACGCTTGCCTTCGTAGCTGAAGCCATAGACCTTTTCATACTGCAGCAGCGCCTTGATGGCGTCGGTAAGCTGCAATTCACCGCCCGCACCAGGCTTGGTCTTCTCGATCATCTCGAAGATGCGCGGCGTAAGAATGTAGCGGCCGATGATGGCGTTCAGGCTCGGTGCATCTTCGGGCTTCGGCTTTTCGACCATATCCTTCACATCGAGTAGCTGCGAATTCCTCGGATCAGTTATGCAGTCCAGGCAACCGTAGTGGCTGATCGCTTCGCGCTCCACAACCTCTGAGCCCAGGATGGAGGACTGGGTTTCGTGGAAAGCCTCCACCATCTGTTTCATGCACGGAACGCTGGAGTCCACGATGTCGTCGGGAAGGATGACGGCAAAGGGCTCATCACCGACAAGGTACTTGGCCTGCAGTACGGCATGCCCCAGGCCCAGCGGCTCAGGTTGCCGCGTGTAGACAATGCGGGCGAGTTTTGTCACCGACTGCGCGATCTCCAGTAATGCCGGTCGGTGGCGCGCCGTCAGCGAGGCCTCCAACTCCGGCGACTTGTCGAAGTGATCTTCCATCGTGGCCTTATTGCGCCCGGTAACGATAATGATCTCAGTGCAACCAGCGGCAACCGCCTCTTCGACGGCGTACTGGATCAGGGGCTTATCGACCAACGGCAGCATCTCTTTGGGAGTTGCCTTGGTGGCGGGAAGAAATCGGGTACCCATGCCGGCCGCTGGAATCACAGCCTTGCGGATTTTCAGAAAAGCCATCTATCCTCCTATCTATTCATTTCAAGCTCACAGAACTTTATGGTTCTGCCCTTCATAAGCCCGTGCGGCGCCAAAGCATTCAGCTCCGACAATGACTTAGGTTGTATGGCCATCCCACCCCAAAAACCTCTCCATTCGATTCCTACCATCCAGAAGCAAAAGGATTCGAATTGAAGTGACTAGCTTTGAGCGCATCGGCCTCGTAGCTGTCGTTTGTGTGGCGAAAAGTAGACATAGATTCGTATGCGCACATGGCTTTGAATTGTGCTTTCGAGCACGATATTAGGTTCAACGAATATTCCCGACAATGAAGAGAAATGCTGGAACCGGACTTCCTATATTCAGTCAGTGGGGTCCTGGCTTACGTCAAAGAGTAACAATGATGACTCACAGCTAACGCACTTTCAGCATGTTCATCAACCTATGCCGACAACGATCTAGAAGTCTTAGCACTAAAGTCCTATATGCCGTTCGCAAAAATCCTCATAGGATGGATTGAATGCAATTTTCTATACCAGTTCAATGCTCCTAGTGTGCGTCACATAGCAAAGATCATTGAGTCGATATGCCTGAAGTCTGCTTGCGGTAAAGGTTTTCCTCCTCGCAAGCGATAGCATCGGATGCCCTCTATGCGCCAAAAGCGCTCACAAGAAACATCCATATCGTCGTCTAACCCGCGGGACGCAGACTTCCCTAACAAAAGCCACACAACTTCACTCCGATTCGTAGCTGATGCTCCAAACAATTAGTGTCAGAAGCGTTCCAGATAATGCGACAAACAACACGCGATAGTGAATTAGCATGCCTTTCCGCCTCTGGCGCCCAGGTATGTTTTCAGAGTAGGTTGAGGAGAAATATATGCATTTTTGGCCTGAAGGAGAGTGAGCTTGCCAAAGTCTGAGACCAATTTCATATTCGATGTGGTGCGCAGACTGGCCCCCATCCGCAGCCTTCCAACAACGTCACGCAGGACGCTTTTGGGCGGCCTAGGCGCCACGATGGCACTTCCTCTGCTTTCTGGGGTCACGCTGCTTGAGAGCGCCTCTGCGGCGACAGCCGACGCCGAAACGATTTCCCAGTCGGTGCCGACCACGCCGCAACCGGTGCCGACGGCTGTGCAGACAGTGGCGACTGCCCAGATCTCAACTACAGCAACGAGTGTGCTGCCGAACTACTTCATGGGGCTTTCCTACGAGAAAGGCGACTTCGTGACAGAGCTGCTGTTCACAGCGGAGAACTGGCAGCTTGCGGGGCTATTTAACCGGCTGGGAAATGGAGTGCTGCGCATTGGGGGCAACTCGGTCGATACCACAGTGTGGAACCCAAATGGCCAAGGCAACACGGCGGGCGAGGTCTCTCCTGCCGATGTAGACAGCCTTGCCGACTTTATGGCAAAGACGAACTGGAAGCTGCTGTACGGGCTCAATCTGGCTACGTCGACGCCGGAGCTGGCTGCGGCTGAGGCAGCCTATGTACAGTTCGTGCTGGGGAACGTGCTGCTTGGCTTTGAAATTGGCAATGAGCCGGATGAGTATGGGCTGAGCTACTTTCCGACAGGCTGGAATCTGGCTGCGTTTGAGGCGCTGTGGGAGCAGTTCCGCTCGGCGATTGTTGAGACGTCTCCGGCTGCTGTGATCACGGGTCCGGCTACGGCGGGGAACGTGACGACGTGGACGGCTCCATTTGTGATGGGGACGAATGGCGGGCAGATTGCGGTGTTGACGCAGCACTACTACCGCGGAAATGGCCACTCGGTGAATGCGACGGTGGCGAATCTGGTATCGACGGATACGGCGATTGTGGCGGACTGTATGGCACTGAAGTCGGCGGTGGCAGGAGTGAAGATTCCGTTTCGCTTTGCGGAGACGAACTCATACCTGTACGGCGGATCGCCCGGAGTGAGCAATGCGTATGCTTCGGCGCTATGGGCAATCGACCACCTGTTTCACATTGCGTATGGCGGAGGCAGCGGCGTGAATATGCAGGGCGGCGACGATGCTTACTACACACCGATTGAAAACGACAACTCAGTCGTTGTGCAGGCACAGCCGGAGTACTACGGTCTACTGCTTTTTTCGCTGGCGGGACAAGGAGAGCTGCTGCCAACGACGTTTTCGCAGGAAAATTTCAACGCGACGATCTATGCAGTGCGGACGTCCACAGGTGGCTTGAATATCGTGATGGTGAATAAAGAGGTGTATCAGAGCCTGAAGATCACGATCAATTGCAAGCAAGAGGTGAACGGAGCGAATTTGATTGAACTGCGAGGAAGTTCGTTGAGCGCGACTTCGGGACAGACGATCCAGGGCTACTCCGTGGCGGCGGATGGGTCGATTATTTCGGGGCCAACTTCGGGCTCGCCGTATGCTCCGGAGAATATCTCTTCTTCGTGGGTCACGTGCTATGTGCCGGCAATTTCGGCGGTGCTGTTGCGGGTGTGGTAGAGCAGACAGTACGGCGCTGAATAAACCCTGCGAAGGGGCGGGATCTTCGCAGGATTCTGTCTCCCCCTTTATCAACGATCTCTCGCTGACGGCGCTCACGTCTATGGGCGCTCGTTTCTTCAATAATCGTCGGACCTTCCTGCTGCATCTGAGCGGCAGCAGGAAAGGCGGAGGAAGGGGATTCCCCCTTCCTCCGCCTTTCCCCTTTGCTGTCCGCGACGCTCATGACGAGAAGGGCCGTTCCAAGGAACGGCGATCTGCTCTTACTAGCGTGCTGATCTTTGATCGAACGCCGCGCGCGACCGCTCTACCTGTTCCAGGTGCCGCTCTGCCCACATCCAGACTCCGCAAAATGCGGCGCCTAAGCTGAGACCCAGTTCCGTTAGCTTGTACTCGACCTTGGGTGGAACGACCGGGTGGACTGTGCGGGCGATGAGGCCTTCACGTTCCATCAAGCGAAGAGTTTGCGTGAGCATCTTGTAGCTGATTCCCGGCACAAGTTCGCTGAGCCGCGTAAATCGTAACTCTCCTCGTTCCGTAAGCACTTCGAGGATCAGCATCGTCCATTTGTCGGCAACGTGACCGATCAATTCATTAACCAGCACCTCTACTCGAGGATCCGTATGTCCTTGTGGGTCACAGCTCTCGCATGCCAGTGAGGTAGCTTGTTCTTTCAATAGCTCTACTTTACCCATAAAATCTACACTCTCCTTTTAGTGCATATCAAACATTTAAGTGCCTTCTTCCTGAAAGAGAGTGGCTTGCTTATAGTGACACAAAGGGTTGGTTCCGCATAAGAGCGGAGTACCACGGAGGCGGATCATGCACTTCTTTCATCGCGCGGAACGGTTGCACGGCCTGTTGCTCTATGGAGCGTATAGCTGGCTTCTTCTAAGCGGTCTGTTGCATTTTGGTATCGATGTCGTGTCACAGTACTTTCGTGGCACGCGCACTCCAGGTCCCTCAACCACCCTCTACTACGGACTGAACAGCTCCTACGCGGCAAGCCAAATCTTGTTTGCGACTCTGGCTCTGTTTGCAATCCGCCAGGGGGCTACCGCGATGGGTCAAGGGTCTGGGCTTGCGCTCGGTCTTCTTGCAGCCTGTGTATGGTTCGTTCTCAGCTTACTTTTCCTTGAATACCCTCAGCCACGGATGACTGTGGCTCTCTTTGCTGCGCTCCTTATCGGGGTCGCACTCACAGGCCCCTTACTCCGTTAGACAGGTTCCCAGCAGCACCCAGGAGACTCCATGAAACTCGAAGGAAGAACGATTCTGATCACCGGCGGCACCAGCGGTATCGGCTTCGAAATGGCCAGGCAGCTCATCGCACGCCGGAATACAGTCATCATCACAGGACGCGATCAACAACGCCTTGCAAAAGCACAAGAGGTCTTGCGCGGAGTACATGGTATCCAAAGCGATGTCAGCTTACCTTCTGAGATTGCGTCGCTCCAGCGTGAAGTCGCCGCAAAATTTCCGGGCCTCGATGTGCTGATTAACAACGCCGGCATCATGCGCAACCTCAATCTGAACGTAGCGTTGGCGCCTCCCGATGTCGATCGGGAAATTGTCATCGATCTGAGCGGCCCCATCCTGGTAACGCAGCAATTCCTGCCTCAGTTGAAGCAGACAAAGGACGCGCTCATTGTGAACGTCTCCTCAGGGCTCGCGCTGATTCCGTTCACGCTGTCGCCGGTTTACAGCGCAGCAAAGGCCGGGCTACATGCCTATACGAAGTGTCTACGAATGCAGATGAAGGCAACCAGCGTGAGGATTGTCGAGCTTCTGCCTCCTGGAACGGAGACGCCTCTATTTCGTGGTGAGTTCGAGAAGGAAATGAAGGGACAGACAGGGATGGACGTGACTGTCTTGGTTAAGCAACTTATCACTGGTATCGAGGCAGGAAAGGACGAAATTCGGCCCGGCCTGACGAAGGTCCTGGGAGTCATGAGCAGGCTGGCTCCAGACTTCATGATGGCCCAAATCACGAAGCTGGCAACTCCCAAAAAGTAAGGCGAACATCAATTCCATTGATTGGCCTGACTTCAAAAAAACCGATCGTCAGACATGGCATGGCGCCGGTATATTCTCATTTAATGCGCCTTGACCAATTTGCCAAATTCACGCGACTCGTCCTCGCCTTGTCTCTCGCATCCACCTTCACCCTGCCCATTCATGCAGAAGACAATCAGGACAAAAAGCCCGACTCCAAGGCAGAATCAAAACCTGACGCCCCCAAGCCCGAGAACAAACTTCCCGCTGACGCCACCATCTCGCAGTCCATCCAGATTGACGGCCATACCCTCAAGTACAACGTCACGGTGGGCACCATCACTCTCAAGGACACAGACGGTAAGCCGACCGGCGAGGTCGTCTACACCGCCTACACCGTCCCCGGCAACGGTACAGAGCCCAACATAGCCCGCCCTGTCACCTTCGCCCTCAACGGCGGTCCCGGAGCTTCCTCCGTCTATCTGAACTTCGGTGCCATCGGTCCCAAACGCATCATCTTCGGCAACCCCGGGGACTCTCCCTCTGACCCTGCCACTCTCAATGACAATCCCGGCACCTGGCTCGACTTCACCGATCTCGTCTTCATCGACCCCATAGGCACCGGCTTCTCTCGCTCCCTCGTCCCACCTGATCAGGCCAAGAAACTCTTTTACGCTCCCACTCCTGATGTCCAGTACCTCTCCCTGGTCATCTACGACTGGCTCGTCAAAAACTCTCGCCTCACCTCGCGCAAGTATCTTGTCGGCGAATCCTACGGAGGCTTCCGCGGTCCACGCATCACCCATTACCTGCAATCGCAACTCGGTGTTGCCCTCAACGGAGTCACCCTCGTCTCACCCTATCTCAACCCTGCTGCCGATGAGATGGGCAACCTCTCTCCGCTTCCCTGGATGCTCTCTCTCCCGTCCATCGCCGCTGCAAATCTCGAGCGCCAGCACAAGCTCACACCCGAGGCTATGGCCGACGTCATCGCCTACACTCGCGGCCAGTATGCAACCGATCTCCTCGCCGGACACTCCAATCCCGAGTCCAATGACCGCCTCATCCAAAAAGTCATCGAACTCACCGGACTCGATCCCACCTTTGTTCGCTATGCGGGAGGACGTCTCGACATCGGTGCCTATCTACGCGAAGTCCACCGCTCTGAGGGCAAAATAGGCTCCGTCTACGACTCCAATGTCTCCGCCTTCGATCCCTTCCCCTTCTCTCCCACCCAACAATCAAACGACCCGCTTCTCGAGAGCATCATCGCCCCAACGACTACCGCTATGGTCGACTTCGTCACACGCATCGTCGGATGGAAGACCGATAACCGCTACTACGCCCTCTCTTATGAAGTGAACAGCGAGTGGGACAACTCCGGCAATGACCTTCGCAAGGGCTCCGTCGACGACCTGCGCCAGTCCGTGGCCGCCGACCCCAAACTCCGCATCTCCGTCGTACACGGCTGGAACGATCTATCCTGCCCCTTCATGGGCAGCATACTCACAGTCGACCAGATGCCAATCATGGGAGACACGAACCGTGTCCAGGTACACGAATACCCTGGTGGCCACATGTTCTATACCCGCCCGGACAGCAGCCAGCAACTAAAGAAAGATATTCAGGATATGTACGCCAAGCACTAGCTAGATTTTCATCGGGGGGCCAGTTCCAGATAGAGCCATGCAGGTTCGCTTCTCGTGTCCCTCTCTCACTCCGTAATCGTAGCCTTGGTCGCACCCGTAGAGATACCGCCATCCACAAGAAGCGTCTGTCCCGTAATGTAGGCACTCGCTTCGGACGCGAGAAATACAATCGCGCCATTTAAGTCATTCGGTTGTCCCGGACGCTTCAGCGGAATCCGGTCTTTCAGATACTCAACCCACGCTTCGTTCTCATATAGCACCGCATTTTGCATGGTCTTGAACCATCCAGGAGCAAGACAATTCACCGTAATGCCATCCCCTCCCCATTCGTCGGCCAAGCTCATCGTCAGTTGCTTGATACCTCCTCGACTGGCGCAGTATGGAGCGATACCCGCATACCCGAAGACGCTCGTCACGGATCCAATATTTATGATCCTGCCGTAGCCGCTGATCGGCAGGTTCTCGACGGTCTGCAGGTTTTCTCGCCAGAGTCCGCACTCATCGATGCTCGGCCAATTTCTTTCCCCAGACCTCGACGGATGTTCGGGCTGTCCTGCTAATGGTTCGTGATGCCTCCGGCCTCCTGAGCCGACTACTGGCGGGAGGTCACACCACCATTGCGGGGCGTCTAGCAGGGGCTTTTCGCAACATCGGGCGTGATCGCATTGCAGACGATATCGTGAAAACGATGATCGCCGCTGGCTATGCAGTTCGGGAAAGCGACCCCTTCACGGATAAGCCGAGTCTTTCCCTTCGTATCCGAGAAACATCACCGTATGTAAATCGAATACGGCTGCTTTCGGAAAAGATGCGGGAGCCAATTGTTGCGCGGTTCCCCGAAGCGCCGGGTAAGCCGCGCAATAGGGCGGCCTACTTGAAGCGGGTAAACGACACCTACCTCACAGACGCCTATCACTCGCTGTCCATCGAAGGCTATCGCGTCACGGCAGACTTGATTGAGCGAGTCCGCGCTGGTTCATGGACCCCAGAGACGAACGAGGGCGACCGCGAGCAGCGGAACGCGATGGCAGCGAGAGGATACTGGCTGGCATTCCAATCTGTGCAGCAAAGCGTTGGACGTGTTCTCCGTGGCGACAAGCCGGGGGAAGTCGCCGACGAAGAACACGGCACCTGGTATCGAGAGCTCTTCGCGCCTAGCGTTGCATCGGGCATCTTGAAGCCTGGAGATCTTGCCGGGTATCGCAACAGTTTGCGCGTGGTGAAACAAACTCTTCAACAGTCCACTCGTCGACGCCTTTGGGAGTCATCCTGGTTACTGTGGCACGCGGAGTGAACATTGCGACCAGCTCCGATATCTTCAACACGTAGGAGGCGCGGTTATCAAACACCCCATAAAAAGCCGCGATCAATTCATCAATATTGGCCAACGCCTTGTCTGTCATGAAGGGCCTTCCTATGCTTCTTACGAAGTATTCGAATCGCTTCTGGCACGATGAGGGCAGAATTAAAGTCTACAGTGACCACCGTACGGCCTACACCAGCCCAAACCGCCCTAAATGGTTCTAAATGAGATCGGCCATCCCCCCAACCCATCAAGCGTTTCCGCTGATTCCCGCTTAGTTAGTGCCTAACTAGGCGGCCCTGAGAAGGCTGGCTGCAGCAGTTCAATCCCGTCTCTGCCCAACATTCTGAAATCAACAATTTATCCGTGGCTGCGCCTCGATTGTGAGATGTGGTCGCTCTTTTCGGCACAATCACTTGAATTCAACCGTTCAGGCGGGGCGTAAATTGCAATAAAGAGACAGTTTTTGACTAATAACGTCCTATCTGAGCATTTTTTTGCACAATATACTCACTTTTCCCGATCACTCCGATTATTTCGTGGTAGCTTCGTTAACACGAAGTAAACAATCCTGTCTAGCATTTTTACTGCCCAGAACTGCACCCCAAGTGCGGTAACGGTCTGTTTATCCCCAGGCGCACCCCCATTGGGAAACCAGGAAGGGTAGGCCTTTTGTACCCCTGTTTTTGATCACATCCATCGATGACTGAAAGCGAGTACAATATGACAAAAAATCTTCTCAAGTGGGTTTTACGGGTAGCGATTGTGTTTTTGGCGATGCTGCGAGTTGCGGGAGCCCAGACCGTTACTGGGGCTATCACCGGCAGTGTCAGCGATCCGAGCGGGGCCCTGATTTCCGGCGCTCATGTGACGGCGCACAACCTAAGCACGGGCGTGGATACCGCTACGACCACCAACCAAAGCGGCTTCTACCGGCTCGAGTTTCTTCCTATCGGCCGCTACGATGTCATCATTGAGGCCTCCGGATTTAGCAAGGAGGCTCTGCCGCCGTTCGATCTCGAAGTTCTTCAAACGCCAACCTTGAATGTGACGTTGAACTTGGGCAGCTCCGAGACGACGGTCGAGGTCGCCGGGACCGCCCCGATTCTAAATACCTACGATGCCACGCTGGGTACGACATTTACGGCAAACGCGATCCAGAATGTCCCACTGAACGGCCTGGACTTCTCAGCCCTCACGCTCTACCTGCCGGGCGCCGTGAATACGGCGGGAACCAGCGGTACTACCAGCATTGAGCGCAGCACGTCCTGGCAGGACACGCCCAACGTCAATGGCAATCGTTCCCAAGCGAACAACTACACGCTCGATGGCATCGATATGAACGAAACGTTCAACAATGTGATCTCTTATAGCCCAGCTCCAGAGGCGCTGCAAGAGATAAAGGTGCTGACGGCAAACTCGCCGGCCGACTATGGAAACGTAAACGGCGGCGGCATCGTAAGCGTCTTGAAGAGCGGAACGAACAAGTTCCATGGGTCGGCCTATGGGTACGTGCAGGACTACCGGTTCAACGCGAACTCCTGGACGAACAACAACCAAGGCATTGCGATCAATCCGTTTTCGCAGGCTCAGTTTGGAGGCTCGCTTGGCGGTCCGATTCTGCACGACAAGCTCTTCTTCTTTGTCGACTATCTGGGTTCTCGATATCACGCGGGCGGCATTAAGACCGCGAGCGTTCTTTCCGCGGCCATGCGCAATGGCGACTTCTCCGCGCTACTTTCGGGATCCAATCCGATTCAGCTCTACGACCCCTATAACAACTTCGCAGCCTACTCCGGCAACCTGAACGTTCCCATCGTCAATCCGGTCGCAAAGTACCTCTTCGCTCACCCGGATATCTACCCTCTGCCCAATGCCACCCCAACGGACGGCATCATTGCCAACAATTACCAGAGCGATACGCGCACCTTCAAAGCCAACAATCAGGGCGATATCAAAATCGAATACGATCCCGGAGCGAACGATAAGCTGACAGGCTTCTATTCGATGTCGACGGCGTATGACGGAACGAAGGCTGTCCTGGCGATCACCTTTCCCGGGGTGAACCTTTACCCCACGCGAATTGTGGGAGCGAACTGGGTTCATGTCTTTTCCTCGTCGTTGGTCAACTCGGCCAGAATCGGTTTTACACGAACGGACTGGAACGTCGGCTTGCCGGCGGACCCAACGGGCATCTTCGGCAACTCGGGCGACAGCATTGTCGGCATCGACTACTTGGGCCAAGCGTATGCCGGTTTTACAGCACAGGTCATCAGTGGGGGCGCGACTTCGGTTGGAAACCAGGCTCTCAACAACGGCACGATCATCGATAACACCTTCAGCTATATCGATAACCTCACCTGGCAGCGCGGTCTGCACTATCTCAGCATGGGAGTGCAGGGGCTGCGTTATCAGCAGAACTATCCAACGAGCAACAACAGCGGCTACCTTGGAAATCTCGACTACACGGGCGTGTTCAGCAGCAATGGCGCGGGCAGCGGCGGCTACGGCGCGGCGGACTTCGTGCTGGACCGCGTGCAGGCGGCGCAGGCTACCCTGACCAGCAGCAATGTGGGGCAGCGTCAGTGGCGCGTCGCCGGATACATCAATGACGATTTCCGGGTACATCCAAACCTGACCTTCAACATCGGAATACGGTACGAGCTCGATGAGCCGTGGATCGAATCGGGCAATCGGCAGGGCAACATCAACGTAGCCACCGGACAGGTGGAGTATGCCGATCATGTGCCAGCCGGAGCTCCGGCTGGATCCGGAGTCTGTCCTACTCGCGGATGTTACCAGTACAGCTTCCGCCAGCTCATGCCGCGTCTCGGCTTCTCCTATGAGGCCGCCAAGCGTTTCGTGATCCGCGGCGGATATGGCGCAACCAGCTTCTATGAAGGAAACTCTTCCAATCAGCGTCTCACTTCGGTTACGCCCTTTCTCTCCTCGGTCAACGTCTCAGTGAACTCGCCGCAGGTTGGCGCGGTGACAGCGGCTCGCACCGCAGAGCAGGGCTTCACCGGTGGCACGGCCTCCACCTCGGGCACATACGATGTCTATCCGCAGAACATCCAGCCAGCTTATGTGCAGGAATGGAGCCTCACCACCGAATATGCGCTGACGAGCACGACTTCGCTGCAGGTTGGCTATGTCGGCGAACAGGGCCAGCACATCGAAGACTATGGCAACCTCAACCAGTACAAGGTAAATGGCGACCCCACCTCCGCGCCTTTCTACAACAACCAGTACATCGGAGTGAATGGCATGGCGGGCAGCCTCGGTGTCGGTTCCAACTCGCTGCTCATCACGGAGTCGCGAGCGATGATGAACTACAACGCGCTGCAGGCGGTATTACGCCAGCACAGCCACCAGGGGCTGGAATTTACCCTCAACTACACCTACGGCAAGGCCATGACGAACAGCCTGGGGAATTATGCATTGAACGTCAACGGCTACAGCGGAGCCTTCCAGAACTACTATGACAGTTCCGCGGACTACGGCCCTGCCGGCTATGATGTGAAGCAGAACGTCTCGTTCACCGGCGTTTATGCTCTTCCCGTCGGTACCGGCAAGCGCTACCTCTCCGGAACCGGCCGCCTGCTGGATGAATTGCTTGGCGGATGGAAGCTTGGCGCGGCCGGGGTGGGATACTCGGGTTTCCCCGAGACTGTCACCACCGGCGTCGTCAATGGCTCCGAGATCACCGGCTCATCGAACAACTCCAACAGCTACGGCGCGGCACGCGTCACCCAGCTTCGCAAGTTGAAGATCGTGAACCGCAGCATCAACAACTGGTTCGGCACCGATCCCTCGGCAACACCGTGCCTGACCGCCGGCGTCGACAACGGAGTATGCGCTTTCGGGGCACCGGCAAACAACACGTTTGGTAATTCGAAGAACGGAAGTGTTCGTGGACCTGGTTATCTCAATATCGATATGTCCGCATTCAAGGACTTCCGTATCTACCGGGAGCACTATGTGGGCTTCCGTTTCGACGCTTTCAACGCCTTCAATATCGTCAGCTATGGCAATCCCGATACAGTGATCACGGACAGCACCTTCGGCCAAATTGCCAGTCAGGAGCAGATCCGCTCTCAAGAACGGAGATTGCAGTTCTCCGCCAAGTACACATTCTGAGCGGGACAGCGCCAGCACTGTCTTCTGAAGCGTGATTTGTTTTTTACTCAACCAATAGTATTTCTCCTGATGATTTAGAGCCTGACCTATCTTCGAATACCGTTTTCTTCCGGGAAGACGGCGAGAACAGAGAAAGCTCCTCTCGACGCTTTCAGGGGAAATGCGGTCGCCTGACGCCTCCGCCGCAAGATCGCTTGCGGCGGAGGCGTCGGCTCGTATCTCGATCGGAGCAACGAAGGAATGACGCAGTTAGAGATCTGTATCGACTCAGTGGAATCGGCCATAGCCGCTCAGGAAGGCGGCTCCCAGCGAGTCGAGTTATGCAGCGCTTTGATCGAAGGCGGCCTGACTCCTAGCATCGGCTTAATCCGCGCGGTGCGCAGGAGCATCCATATCGGTCTTTACGTGATGATCCGCCCCCGGGGTGGGGATTTTTTGTACTCGAGCGAAGAGATTGCCGTCATGCGCGAGGATATTGCGCGGGCGCGCGACTGCGGCGCTGACGGGGTAGTCTTTGGTCTGCTCAACGAAGAAGGAGGCGTCGATGTCATCCGGACGCGGGAGCTGGTGGAGCAGGCTAGGCCGATGGATGTCACCTTCCATCGGGCCATCGATATGACCTTCGATCTCGATGCTTCCATAGAAGATGTGATCCGGACCGGAGCGAACAGGCTCTTGACCTCCGGGGGAGCACAAACCGCTTTGCTGGGTATGGCGTTGCTGAAGAAAATCATCCGGGGGTATGGAAGCAGGATCCAAATCATGGTCTGTGGCGGAGTACGACCCGAGAACGTGGCCCGAATCATCCATAGCACGGGGGCCCTGCAGTTTCATGCAGCCCTGCGGCAAGACGTAGGAAGCCGGATGAAGCATCGGCCGGAATCGCTTCATCTAGGGTCGTCAAAGATCGACGACTTTGGCCGCAAAGTTGTGATGAGCGAAGATGTGCGGGACCTTCGAATCGCAATCGAAAAGGCAAAAACACCTTAAACAGATCCTCGGCGGCGCGTGACGTGATCGAACCCTTCTGGAGCGTTCGTGCCACAGCCAGCGCGACCACTTCGTAAGGATTTTCCGCCATCCTCTCAAAGACGATACCCGCCTTGGCCTGTCTAGAGCATTTCTCCTGATGCCGTGATATCGGATAGATCTGTGAATGCCGTTTTCTTCGCAGGAAAGCGCCGCCCCCCGGTTCCGCTCTACACCTTCAGGAGAAATGCTCTATCGGGCTCACCGCTGCCGCTGAGGTTCCGTAGTCCGCAACGACATGGAAGAAATTCCAGCGACTTCTCCTCCGAGAGGAAGAGTTCTCACTTGTTGGACGATTCCATTGACACGCACAGCGACCACTCTCTCCTTCGCACTCCTCACCTGAAATGCAGTAACAGTTCCGCGCTTCCAGACCAGGTCTACCGTAATACCACCGGGGGCACATAGCCTCCGCACGGAGCCTGCACTTTCCCACTCTTTTGGCAACGCAGGCAACAGGTGCAAGGTTTCATCCAATGTCTGGACGAGCATCTCCCCGATGAAACCTGGAACTACCATCGACGCATCCACTTGCCAGATCATTTTTTCTTTTGATGTCGACTCCATATCCGGATGGTTAAGTGGATTGTCGCTCGAGGGTGCATAGTCGTTCGGTACATGCTGAAATGTGCATAGGTTCTGGAATCCAGCAGTCGTTATCAACTCCGTAAAGATAGCATTTGCGCGTTCCCCATCCTGCAGGCGCACCCAGCAACAGATGCGGTTCGCTAGCGACCAGTTCCCTGCCGTATGCACATCCTTATCAGGGCCACATGCATCGTAGTGCGCTGCTCCGCGTAGGAGCAGAGATTGCTTCACGGCAGCAGCTAACTCAGGATTTTTCCATGGCGTTATCTGCCTTCCCGGCCAGACCGCGTAGGTATGCGAAATATGGCGGTGATTGCATTCAGGCGAATCTATATCCTCTGCCCACTCTTGCAACTGTCCAAATTTCCCAACCCGGAATGGCAATAGCCTTGCCTGGATACGATTCACGCGCGAAATAAACTCATCATCAATCCCCAACACCTGGGCTGCAGCCGCAACATTGGTCAACAAGTCTCGCACAATCTCGATGTCTTGATAGCATCCCGGAACATTATGAACAGCCGCATCGAAGGAACTGCCTCGTGCCACCAGACGACCATCGACAAGCTGCGCCCCGTGCTCCGCTGAAACGCTGGGGGGCGGATATCAAGAAGTCCTGATATGGCATCAGGTTGGCGATCCAGAATTCCGCCGCCTCTTTCATTACCGGGTAAGCTCCCGCATCTAGATATAGCTTGTCCTGGCTATAAGCAAAGTGCTGCCAAAGAGCATGACAATGCCATGCGGCAGCGGCTGGATACATTCCCCAAGTGATTTCCGCGCCAGGCGCAGCGTACCCCCGAACATTGCCGATGGAGTGGCTAACCCAACCCGCCATTCCGTAATAGGCTTTAGCAACAGCCTTCCCTGGTTCAACAAGATTCTTTGTCCAGGAGATCTAAGGTTCCTGGCACTCCTGCAGGTTCGTAATCGCCGCACCGCTATAACTCAATTGCAAATTGATGTTGGATTGATAGTTGCCACTCCACGGAGCCTCCTCAAATGCATTCCATCCTCCCTGCAAGTTATTGGACAAACCGCCGGGGCGCGAGGAACTGATCAACAGATACCGGCCCAAGTTGAAATAAAGCGTTTTTAGCCCAGGATCGCCGCCTTTCTCGACGCGATACCGCCTCCAACGCTCATCGGTCGGCAATCATTCCGCTAGAATCGCCCGAGACACCGACAACGACACGCGCCGGTACAGACTCTGATAATCCGAAATATGCGCCGAGCGAAGCTCGTCGAACCCAATCGCTGCCGCCGTGTCGCATTGTGCGCGCGTAATGGCGACGGGATCAGCACCTCCGTAGCTTGGCGCGTGTGCCCGGTACTCCGTCACAGCGGCGATCAGAATAACTACAGCGTTCGCACTATCTACCTCAAGACTATCCGCCAGTGCAGTAACCGTTCCCTTCTCCACTAAAATGTGTGTCGTGATTGAGAAACGTCTTCGATTTCCATTGACTGCGCCAGTCACCTGCAACGTGTCTCCATTCACCTCAGCGCACTGGTCGCTATGCAGTAGAGACCAGCGCGTCTTCAGTCGTATCGAGCCTTCCCTATCCCCTGCAATCCGAATCGCCAAGACGCGATGCGGATTGGAACAAAGATACTCACGCTTGTACCGGACGCCTCCCACGCTATATTCCACGGCGCCTATGCCTGTTGCAAAATCCAATTCCCGCAAGTAATCGCGCGTTGGCGCGCTATCGTGGCCTGTCTCCAAAAGCAGCTTCCCAAAGCTGGAGAAGGCCCCAAGATGACCGTTACCCAGATGCAGGACCTGGCTGTTCCAGTAGCGCGCAGGTTGGCGAAACCAGAGGCGCTCATTAGCCGATCTCATATCGCCGTGCGCACTCACCGGAACGTAAGCGCCAAGCCGATTCGATGCAGATAATGCCGCAATGATTTTTAGAAGCTCCGCCTCTTTATCTAGTCGCAATACCCCGTAGATTCAATGTCGAAAACTGGATCTTCTTCAGTGTATCGGCTTGTCGGGCACGTACCGAAGTCGCGGCGCAGTTCGCGGAATCGCTGCCATCCGCTATGATCTCGAAGCTGTTCTCGGCCAGTGGTCACACGAGCAACGGGACCCTTGGCCAGCCAAGCTACAGCCCCATGAATGGCGAGTGTGTGAGCTTTCTATTCGCTCCTGCTGCAACGAAGATCGTTGCAGCAGGTTGTTACTTGCCCATTCTCATCTTTTTGCGAGGTAACCACACCAGTATTCGAATCCGTTGTGATGTATTCCGTGTGAGAGGTCGCTGCGGTCGACGGTTACTGCACCTCATTCACGTAAAGACCGGTCGAATCATAACCAAATTTTGTGATATTTCCATTAGGGTCGGTGCTCTGCGTTTTCATTCCATAGCTGTTGTATACGGCAATCGCAGGGGGTGGCGCCTGTATTCAACCATTGGGAGATGGAGGTCAGATTACCGCATGCACATTGCGGACTACCGTCTGAGCAGCAAAGTGGGCTTTGGGACATGGGTGAACAAGCTGCCGGAACGCACGCGATCACCCAGAAAGATGATGCCACCGGTCGTAAATCTACCCTCTCCGTTGACTGGTCTCCGATTTCCGCATCCTGCTCTGCCGTTCCGTTCTCACGAACCGGCGCTGAGTGAGTTCCCTGTGGATATCTGGGCTCGCCTCGCGAGCAGGAGCATTCGTCGGGCTTCAACAAGCCTTCTTGCGCAGCGCGATGCGAGAGGACATCCTGGGCTTCGAAAGGCCCTTGCGGATTATCTTGGAGCTTCAAGAGACGTGAACTGCGATGCCTATCAAATTGTGATAGTTTCAGGGGTCCAGCAGGCGCTCTATATCTTGGCTCGCGTCTTATTGAAGTCTGGTGATTCGGTGTGGATGGAAGATCCAGGCTACTTCGGCGCTAAGACTACGTTTCATAATTGCGAGTGTCAAGGTAATCCCGGTACCCTCGATGAACATGGAATCTCAATACAAGCTGGCAAGCGACTTGCGCCTCGCGCGAAAGGCCTCTACGTCACTCCCGCTCATCAAGCCCCGGATAACACCGAGTACGCCAAACAATTCTGAAATATTACGCCAAATAGCGATCAAAGCTACAGGTAAGATTGCCAACAAACAAGAGCATTTCACTAGTAAAGGAAAACCGACTACGACGGACCATACAAAGCGGGGAAACCAGCTTTTCTATGAGATCTAGAATAGGGCTTGTATTCGGCTAACAGATGGCACCATGTACCGTTCCATGCTCCGAGTAAACTCCAATTTCTCAGAGAGAAGATCAAGATAGATTTGTTCGATCTTGATCACCATCGTTTCTAAGGAGAATGTTTGAGCAGTCTGATCTAGCAAATCAAGCTGATGCGACCATAGCGACTGATCGTGTAGGAGTTGTAACATGCGACTGCTGAGTGCCTCGGCTGTCGCTTCCTCGACGATATTCTCTGCTAGCTCGCCTTGCAGTACCGAACGTGCACCGTGATTGTCCGTGGCTACAATGGGTAGAAGAGAAGAGCAAGCTTCCAGCAATGTGTATGGCAACGCTTCGTAGTGGCTCGTGTGAACCATGATATCCATATCGCTAAGTGCTTCATGCGCTGGGATTTCACCTCTCCAATCGACACGACTCGCCACATTGAGCTGTTCAGCCCGCGCCATCATCTCGTGCTTCAAAGTTCCATCCCCAACGACAATGGCCTTCATGTCGTATCCACGCCGTACAAGGAGCGCAAGGGTGTCGATGAAGAGGAGTGGATTTTTCTGATGAGCAAGCCGACCGACGAACCCCATCGTAATCGTGCCGGACGACCTCACACGATTGCTACGATCTGCGCCACATGCTTTACCTCTATATTCAATTCCATTGGAGATGCAGGTGACTCGGTTCGGATCGACACCGCAATTAAGTACATATTCCATCTCGGAGGAGGACACGGCGATGATCCGATCATATGGTTGGCTGTAAGCCATCTCTACGCTCCTAAGAGCACGCCGCTTAAGCGGTGTGAGGGAAGGATCTGTGGCCCGATAGCAGTGGGGCGTATAAAGCATTGCGTCGACATCTGGACACAAGAGAGACCCCAGTAGTCCCGCCTTCGTGGAGTGCGCATGCAGAATCCGGCGCCCGCGCATTTTCTTAAGCGCAGATCTGACGCTCAAGTAAGCATTTACATCGGAAGGATGGGGTGCCCGTTCCATGTCGACGAATACAACTTGTTCTTTATCGAGAGAGTAGATCTCATCACGATAGCGGTTATCCATCCGCTTCGGGGAAACGATCAATGTCGCTCTCCGACCATGTCTGAGCAGGCCGCGATGGAGATCGATCATGTGACGCATCACGCCGCCACCAGCTTCGGAGAGGAGGGCTATTTCGACATCCTGATAGTTTCTTCCACTAACAGAGATTGGCGACTTTTCGGATGATCCGAAATCATCTACGCTCTCCACAACATTGACAGACCTGGAAGAAGAAACAGCAGTAAAGTAGGTTTTCGACATGCTGGACTCCATCTTTGGAAGCCATACAGCGATCGAGGAAGCAGAATCTAAAGCTTTCCCGCGACGGAATACATCGGAAAGGGGCCCCATGTCTGCCTTCTTGAGTAAGACATAATACCCATCTCACTCTAGGTGACATTTCTTATGCCTGAAAGATAAGCTATTTCGATTTCGTATCCATGAAGATACTACTAGAGGTAGTTAACTCTTATAAAGAAGCAAGCAGCTATTGTCAAGAATATTAGAAATTTGGCGACTGACACGTTTGGTTACCACACAGGTCAACTGACTTAGCGGCTGCACCTTGCGGCAGGATTCCAAACTGATCGAATACTACGATGAGTGGCAATCCAGCCATAGTGGTATACGGTCGCTTCTTGAAAAAAGGACTGTCGAGCGCGTTCCAGGTGTCTGCATCCGCCGGAAATGCGCCAGGCGAAAGTCTTTGGAGCAAAGCAAACCATTCTTTGTCTGATGAGTGATATGGATTGGGAAGAGCAGATCCATAAGGATGGTCAGGAATGAAGGGGGAATATTTCTGACCCCAATAGCCATCTGGAAAGCGTCTTACATAATACTGAACCGGGGTCGTTCTCCAGTCCCCGCGCGGGATGCCTGCCTTGGTCAACTGAAAGCTGATCAGAGCTCGCCCATAATCCGTGAGCTTGTAGTTGACGTCCATGAGGCCCTTGGACTGCTCAATATAGACATAATCAAAACCTGCGGCGTTGGCAAAACGCAGGGCGTCGAGAAGCTGATCAGGGGTGTGATAGCCCGATTCAGCCTTGCCGGCCGTGGGAAACCGATCCAAAAACCAAAGATCGGCACATGCCCAGAGCTCGGTTGAATGATATTCGAGTGCTGCTCCGCGGTAGACAGCATACATCAAGTCGTCATAGGTCTCTTTGAGCAGCTTGGGGGCCAACAGTGCTCCAGAGCGCGCGTAAGCGAAGGGATAATCCGGAAAGGTCATCTCGAAGATTAACCTTTTCCCGTAGTTCTGGTAGCGCTGCTGCAACTCCTTAACTTTGCTGCTAACGGCGTCGTAAGCAGCGGACGCGGTCATAGAACGCGTATCGGCCAGGTAAGGTGGGATGATCTTTCCAGACTGGTCTGGAGCGCCATTCATGGCCTGCATCAAGTCTGTCTCGTCATACACCACACCAAGGAAGAGTGGGTCATCTTTGAGCATTTCCAGCGTCGATTCAGCAAGATCGTAGCGATATGTCCCGTCACTGTGCTCCAGACGCGAATCGTTTCGGTTGTAGTTCCCCCACTCCGTATTGAATAGATAGGACCAGCCGTGCTTTTTGCAGAAGAGCACGATGTCCTGAAGATGTTCTGGTGTCTCTTCGCCTGGCTGAACATGCCAGGAGATGAAATCAACTTTCATGGCAACAAGACTCGCCTCAAACTCTGGACTTTTCGTCTGTCCACTCCAGTTGTCTGCATCCACACCGATCCTCATGGCACGCGGAGGAGAAGTTCCAGGGGCCCTCGGCGCCACGTAGGCACTGAGAGGCAAGAGGTGCGGCTCAGCAATAGCCTCGCCAGGGTCCTCCTGTTCATCGACTGGATGTGAAGCTCTGTGGGCATACATAATTGGCAGCAACACAACCAGACAGATGATCGGAAGCCACCACCACTTTTTCCATGTCTGGTGAGCTCCGTTTGGGGGCACGCGATCTCGCTTCAGGAATGGCGACAGTCGCCTCATTGTTAGTCCTCCTGTTGGGGGATGCCGGAAAGGATCTCTCGGTACGTTGGCCATACACTTTGTGCGGAGTAACGTTCTCGAACGAGTTCACGGCCCCTTTTTCCCATGCTTTGTCTCAATTCCACAACCTCAATCAACTGGCGTAGAGAAGTCACCCATCTCTCCTCGGTATCTGCGAGGAAGCCATTCACGCCGTCATGAACAACATCGATGTTCGCGCCCACCGGCGAAGCGACTACCGGCAAGCCGGCGGCCATGTACTGGATGAGCTTAAAGGCGCATTTACCTCGGGCGAAGGGAGAATCCTTCAACGGCATGATCCCGATATCGAATTCTTTGAAAAAGCTAATTTCATTGGCCAAGGCCCAGCGCAGATATCTAAAATGAGGAAGCTGCCAGTTGAGCGGTTCATCGATTCCAACGAACACTACTTCGAACAGTTTTTCACGCGCCAGAGAAATAAGTGCAGGCCCAACGATGTCGACGTGATGCCGATTGAGCGGGGTGCCGATCCAACCGATTCGTATGAGTGCCGATGGAGACGGCTCGACGGATGCGTAGTCATCAGCGTTGACGACAGTTGGAACAATTCGGACAGTTCCGCCATGAGAACGATAGAAGTCTGCCAGGAATTCGTTCCCACAGACTACGACCGTGTAACGGCTCGCCATCCGGCCAAACTTGCCATAGTCGCGTAAAAGTCTTGGTAGCCACCGGGAACCTTCTTTATCCACGATGTGCAGAGCGTCATCAACATCCATCACCACCCGGCGGCAACGCGACACAAGCAACCACTCAAAGAACGGTGGTCCAAGCGGGGCCATCTCTCGCGAAATCCACACAGCATCATACCGAGGTGCTTCGATCAAAACCTGCCAAAACCGAAGAATCAACAGCCACGGTAAAAGCAGCAGACGTGCGAGTATGTGACTATTTTCCATCTGCCATAGGAAGAAGCTGTCGTTCATCAGGCTGTGATGGTCCACATGAACTCCGTCACGTTCAGCAAACGATATGTATTGCAAAATACGGTAGCGAGTATCAGCCGAGGCGCGTGGCTTAACGGTGAAGGCGAGTACACGATACATGGTCTTTCTCAATTTCGAGGTGCGCTACCTAGCGCCACCGAAAGAAATCCACGAGCTTTTTCGCGATCGCTTGCGCAACCACGAAGCATTCCCATCATGGTTAATACGATCCACTTCGCGACACCTTCGATCCGGTCGACTATGTCGATCGTTAGTTCTCCTGAAACGCCGAAGTGCTTCCGAAAATATTTCTTTCGACTCTCTCGGAGAACGTAAATCATGCGGGCACGAACGGATGGCGCATCGGTCGATGCCCCGGCTAAATGCCGTACCTGTGCGGCGGGCCAGAACCAGACTTCTCCGCCCGCGTCCATCAAACGTTTACACAGATCAACCTCCTCATAATAGATGAAAAAGCGCTCGTCCATGCCATCAGCCTGCCAATATGTATCGCGCGAAATAAGCATGGCGGCTCCCATGATCTGCTCGACTCGGCGCGGTTCTTGGTGGTTGAAATGAGTCATGCGATACGCGCCTGCCCAGCGATCGATCCCCGTGGCGTCCAGCACAATACGGCTTACCGTCGGCAGATTGCGGCAGGTGACTGTAACAGTACCGTTGCTACCGAAAATCGCAGGCCCCACTGCAACAGCGAGCGGATGCTCCTTCATGCACGCCAACATCTCCGCGCCAGCGTCATTCAATAACTCGGTATCCGGGTTCAAAAAGAAAATATAGTCCCCTGTCGTCTCCTTAGCCCCGCGATTGCACCCTTTCGCAAAGCCGAGATTGTCGTTCGTCTTGTCCAAGCGAAACGTAACACCGTCACGAGACTCGAGGAAGCGCTTCACTGTGACGGCAGTCTCCTCACCAGGTGAGTTGTCTACAACCACAACCTCGAATGACCCTGCCGTATGCCGCTCAATTGAGGCGAGGCATGCCTCAATTGTGCCGGCGCTGTTGTACGTGACAATAACGAAAGAGATTAGGAGCCGGCTCATGCGGTCGCGTGCTCCTTCCGTACGGGGTATTCCTTTTCGTAACGCCTATATCCTCGTAGAAAGGATGCGCGGTGCCGCAGACGCATGCTTGCCTGGTAACCAATCACGTGCCTCAGCGCAGGTAACGCGTTTACCACCCCGAGCAATCCCACTTGGAGACGAATGAAACTTCCACTCGGTTTGAGTCCAAGATCCTGAGTAATTTCCGGAAAGAGTCTTTCCAGTTGCGCAACCCCACTGCCAACGTTGTACTCCCGCCGGAGGTACTCTTTTTCGTTCATAGGATGCAGGTGGTCGGCGACTGCTGCGCGATTGAGCCCGAGCCTGGCCCCTTTCTTCTTCATCGACCAACCGAGCACCGTATCTTCAAAAGCACTGAAAGCTAACTTGCGATCAAAGAGCTTTTCACAAAAGCCTCCGGCCCGTAGAACGATATCCCGGCGCACAGCAAAGTTGCCGGTATAAATATGCTCACCCCCGAGGTCTTCCGGATGATTGATCTGCTCGAAAGCAAATTGCGACCCACGCGAATCGATGTAGCTGATCAACGGTGTCATCGCGATCTCCTGGTGCCAAAGCAAAAGTCCCTGCGAGCCATCGTAGCCGCCATCCAGCATGTTCCAGTGCTGGAAAAGCATGTCCGGATGCGGGAATACGTCGTCGTCAATGAAAAGAATTCGCTCGTTCTTTGCGGCTTCCACACCTGTGTTGCGAGCACGTGCCGGTCCGCCATTACCTAGCGTGATCACGCGTAATAGATTCGGCATTATTTGAAGATGGTCGGCGAGCACTTCAGCCGTAGCATCCGTAGACCCATCATTAACAATGATGACCTCGCATCCGTCGATGCCGTCAACGGTGCGCAGATGCTGCAACATCCGCTTTAATGTCAACGCTCGATTGAAGGTCGGGATGACTAGGCTAAACCGAATTTCACTCATGCCGTAATCCCCCACTTCGCATATTCGAGATAGGACGGATCGCGTTGGAACAGATATCGCAGCATGTAAAGGGTAATGAGCATCCATCGCCACAGGAAGGCGATCGCCCGACCATGATGCTTTTGGAAGTAGTAATTCTGGCTCTTCAGGTTTTGAAGCACCACGCGACTAACAGAGCCATAAAGCTGCAACGTGCTCTGCCTTTCTTTGTGCAGAATCCTGGCCGTATGGACATACCAGATGCCCAGTCCAGCCTTGTGCACCCGGTAACAAAGATCAACCTCCTCGCAGTAGAGGAAGAACGTTTCATCAAAGCCACCTACTGCGCGAAAATGTCTGGGCTTCATCATCATGCAAGCTCCGCTAACGAAGCCGACCTCGCGCGTGGACAGATGATCCCAGTCCGAGATATATGGTCTAGACGTCCATCGCGCCCTGGGGAAGCGAAAGCAGAGTGTACTGTGTTGCAAGAACTCGTTGAGCAGTGAGGGTAAAGATCGGCCGCCATCGAAGAGAACCTTGCCCCTACTGTCTTCCACCAACGATCCAGCGATACCTACTCGTGGATCGTCTTCCAGGAAGCTTGTCAGCTCTCCCAGCACATCATTAAGCAGTCGCGTGTCGGGGTTTAGAAAAAGCAGGAACCTACCATTGGCAGCGGCTGCGCCAATGTTGCATCCCGCACCAAACCCCCCGTTCTTACCACTCACAATCAGGCAAAGTTCCGGATCATTCGCAAGCGACCCTAAACCTTGCGGCGAATCGTTATCGACGACGATGATCTCGTAGTTACAACTCACCGTCTTCTCTCGCAATGATCTGATGGATCCTTCAATCTCATCTGCGCAGTTCCAGTTCACATAGATGACAGACACATCAACTTGTTGGGGTTTGTTCTCGCTATTCTCTGGCCCAATTGCATTCATCGTACAAGCTCCGGTTTTAGAAAAGAGCTTGTCGTGATCTTTGCCTTTTCACGTTCGTCTGCATGAAGCGACCGCATCGCCGTGCCGAGACCGAACCCGACAAGAATGAAGAAGAACTTTGTTACCTTTGTGAACTCATTCACGTCCGCAAAGAAGCCGGACACAGCATAAATGACTAAGATTAACTGGGTAGCCTGGACCAGGGATGCCTGCCGCACAAGGCCGATATCTAATAGTCTTGTGCGGAATCGCTTTAACAATATCCCGGTGCAAATAAAGAGAGCGATCAACCCGACGAAACCGACGATACCGTGTTCTGCCAACGTAGTCAGGTAGGCGTTATCGATCACTCGGATCTGCGTGATGCTGATCTGAGCGATCTCGCTCTGGTCGTGTACGTAGTCCAGATAGACCTTCTGGAATTGCATGTGCCCCACGCCCAATATCTTGTTATCAGAAAAGACCTCTGCACCTAGCTGCCAGTAGATAAAACGACCCAATAGATTATTGGCGTCCGAAAGTCTCTGCATGAACGGTGTCGATTTCAGCGCTACGTAGACAAGGAAGCCTCCCAAGCCGACTGCAGGGATCGTGGACACAACAATCATGATGGGTCTTCTTGCCAACAACAGCAGCGACAACGCGGCACCTACCCAAACCCCGCGCGTGGCGTTCACACCAAGGCCTGCAGCAATTAGTAGAATCGCTACTGCAGACAGCCAGCTCCGTTGACGCATCCATCCACGAATTGCATAAGGCAGCCCCATCGCCATGAAGGTACCGGTTTCTGATGGATGGAAAAAGGTGACGTAAGGCCGGTAGACTCCTTCCGTTATCGCGACAATTCGGGGTGAAAGATACTGGAAACCCCCTTCGAGTTCCATCTGTTCCAAGACCGGATTTTTTTGCAGCACGCGTTCCACGACGCTGAGCACCGCGATAAGGACTGTCAGCCATACCACTGCTTTGGAAAAGAATTCATCGCAATCGGTGTTTGCTGCCTCCTGGAGGAAAACGACCAGTAGCATGGGACCAAGAATGTACGTCTCCAGCAAATTGCGGAAGGCAATGAGATCTGTGCGAATAAGCATTGACAGGCACTGGCAAAACACGAATCCGGCTACGATCAAAAGGTATTTACTCACCCCGGTCTGCCAGACCCTATTCGTCGTCCAATATACAGGTAACAAAATGGCGATATACGCCAGCAGCAGGATCTCATCCGCAAAAACCTTCGGCAGAACGCCGGTCTCGATCCCGAAGCTAAACGGGCACAGCGCCAATGCCCAAACGGAGGCGGCCATAACCGCCGAGGGATAGTGCGTCACGATGCCTGCGAAGATAACAAGCAGCGTGAGCCCCATGAAGCCATAAAGAAGAGGTAGGCCCGCGAGCGCAGCTGCGCAGCCAAGCACAAGTGCGGCAGTCAACCACCCGACAACCGATCGTAATCGAATCGGTGTGTAACCGAAGATTACCGATTGTGTCCTCATGCTTCATTCCGAACTTTTGGCATTGCGCGCAGTAATAACGGAGCCAATGCGACTGTGGAGAACATTTCGCAGAAGAACGTCACAAAAGCCGCAGCATTAATCCCCCATCTTGGAATAAGGGCGATGTCCAGGCCGACGTTCATTACCACGAGCAGGAGGGCTAACAATCCCAATAGGCGGACACGTCTGGCCACAATGGTCGCATTAGCGAGCGTGGAATTTATGTACACCAGGGGCACAGTCAACATAAGCCACACCAGCGCTGTCGATCCATTGACGTATTGCTTATGGAATACGTTTAGGATGGGGTGGCGCAGCAAAATTATGCCTATGGCGGGAACCGAAAGAAGCAATGGTCCTATCAGCAAATGTCTGCGTAACCGCTCTCTTGTGTTGTTTCGTGCCATGCCTGGAAATGCGGCCTGCAAAAAGCCCGCGAATAGGGACAGACAGACGTCGAATATTTTGTAAGCGATCTGGTAAATTCCCGTATCTGCGAGACCTCGCATTTTTGCCATGACAAAGACATCCGAGCGGAAGTACACGAGAGCCAGAACCTCGACAAGAAAAAGCTCTGTTCCTTCTCGCATTAACTTGCGTATGTTGGGATGGACGGGAGCTTCATTGGGGATCCACTCCCCGCGAGTCGAAACCGCGATCATGATCATTCTGACTAATGCCGCCAATGGTGCCACGAGCATCATCCCGCCAAACGACAGCTTGCCCGTAACGAGAAGCATGGCTGCTGCAAACATCAGTACTCGCTCGGCGAATTGAGAAAATGCGATAGGGATAAGCTTCTCGTGCGCCGTGAGAAACGCTTCGCAGTTACGCGTTGCGACCACCGGGAAGATCATTGCGAGGAAGATCCCGGCGGTGGCCACGCTGACCGGCGACTCATGACGAAAGAACGTCATCAGCAACCCCCACGCCGCGGCCCAGGACACAGTTGCCATCGCGAAGCGTATAGGCAGTGCGGCCCAAAAGTACCCTTCGCCAACCGCAGGGATACTCCCGGCAATCTCACGCATCAAGAGCTTGTCAAGTCCAAGATTAGCGACTAATTCGACAAGTAGGCTCGTGGTGTACAGCAGGGCATATGCCCCCATGTAGGGCACAGCAAGACGGCGGGCCATCAAAATAATCGAAATGTAGCCAAGGCCGCGGCCAATCAGATTGGCTGTGGCCATTGCAGCACCATTGGATACAAAGCGCAGTGTAGACCCACGCCCCTCAGGCGCCAGTTCGGCTTCCAGGATTTCCTGCGTTGCGTCTAGCTCGGTCAAGGCTCAACCCTCAGCAGCAGTTGGCTGCTCGTTGGTAACTGCCGGATCATGAAAGCGTGTGAGACGAGCCGGGTTGCCAATCGCGACACAGTAGGCCGGAACGTCTTTGGTAACAACCGCATTCGCCGCAATCACGGCTTGCTCTCCTATCTGAACCCCCGGCCCGATGAAGCAATACACCCCCAGAAACGCTCGCTTTCCAATACGCACCGGCTTTGGCTCTGAGATGGGGGCTGCGAAGATTGCGGTGTCAACGTATCGATGGTCATGAATGTGATCTACGATGACTACACCTGCGGCGACTGTCACATCATCTTCGATCACAATGGAAGATGCCGCGGATATCTGGCAACCATAGCCCACCATCACCCTATCGCCCAGAACGATCTTGCCGTTGTACTGTTGCTCCGACCATGCCGCAACTGGGTTAAACCACGAGCGCGAGTAGAGTACGCACCTGTTACCGATACTGATCGACCCGGGCTGTTCGATACGAATGGGAAAGTCGATTCGCACCCCCTCGCCGATTTTTTCGAACGAGCTGCTCCAGAGCCACGTGTGGAACTCGGCGAAACGGAATCGAAGCTTCATTGCAACTTTCAGAATCAGCTTTCTCATATGCGCCTCACTAGCCAGTCGGGTACGAGGAGTACACATTCTTATTAAGGATGAGCTGGACGGTGTGAACACCATAACTGCGCAGCAAATCAAGAGTGCCGATCGCAGTAGCGCGGCGTGTACGTCTTGCCTCGACAACCATATATGCGGCACTTACCGAAGGAAGAATGTCAACCAGGCGGTAGATTTCCTTCGCTACATTACTAGCGACTACGATGTAGTCAAATTCATTGCGCCATGCCGACAGAAGCTCGGATGTACTAACGGTCGGTGCAACACCAGTAGCTGTCTTTTCTTGCTGCCCCGATAATGCTGCTTGATCCGGTAGGAAGAGGAAGGTTGGGCCAAACGACTTTCCGGAGCGGTGTTCGACAGGGTGCGAAGTACAGTCCAATAGCGCCACTCGAGACGGAGCATACCTCTCAAAGAAACGAGCCAATTCATAGCTAATGAGGCTCAGACCCTCACCGCCATTAGATCCCGCAAGCAGGATGACAACTCCATGAATCTTAATGTTCCGGACTGACATATAGATCCGCGCGAATTCATTTTCAGTCTTCGGTTCCAGTAAAACTGGTGCGTCCCCGTTCTCCGAGGTTGCCATCGGCAGCACAGCAGCAACGGGTAGTCCCAGAGCCGCTTCCATAGCGAGACGGTCGCTCATTGTTTGATCCAGGCCAACACTGATAAGTACGATCGCAATGCTACCCGTCAAGAGAAGTGCAATCGCCAACAAAAGAACGATTGATTTCTTCGGCGACGTCGGCTCAGGTTCCCAGCTGGGGGCATCGATCACAGAGACGTCTGTGATTTCACTCTGAGCCGACAGGGTGCGCAGGCGACTATTGAGATATGCCTGCCCCATCTGCTCCGATTGCATTTTGGAGAAGTCCAGATTGTGCTTGATCATGATGTAAGCGGGGAGATTTTTGAGGTAGTCGTCGATGGTCCTATTTAGGTTGCCTAATTCGTGATTGAGCTGCTCTATGCGTGCCTGAGAGCTCTCTTGTGCGGCGTTTGAGCTGATGAGTTGCTGCTCGACCAATTCAGAAGCTCCGCTTCGCCGATCCTCTCTTTGGTCAAGGATCTGTGCGGGCTCCGAGGCCAAGAGCTGGCGAATCCGTCGCAGCACCTCAGCCTGATCTTGGTAGGCACGGCTCTGAGCGGGGTGACCGTTGAGAATTTGCTGTTCTTGCACCTGCGCTTCGTTCAGCTTTGATTCGAGCTCATCATGAAGCTTGCTACGAGACTCAACCGTGCTGTATGTCTCGTATCTCTTAAGTGTTCTATTCAACCCACGGAACATCGTGGCCCGCGAAGATGAGGCTTGACTGTCGACTGCTGCATCGCTGAGTTCTTGATTGATCTGTTGCTTCTGCTGGATAAACGAGTTGATCTGCGAATCCTCGCTAAAGACATGGTGTGTCGTCATGAATTTTGACATGTCCTCCAACCGCTTCTGATACTGATCGACAGAACGGTCGAGCTCGGACTTTAAAAGATCTGATTCGCTAGCACTCTGGAACACGGCTATATGATGGTCAATGTAAGCGGCGAGCACCAATTTCAGCACTGTTTGCGCTACGCGGGGATCGCGGTAGCGAAAGCTCACATCGAGCGCGTCGGAATTGAAAATTGTCTTAGCGTCAAGGTACTTCGAGAGAGTCGTCGCAAGAATTGTGGATTCAGGAATTTGGGTCCCTTTATGCCCGAATGGCAGCGCTTTTATCACTGCCGTGACCTTCTTACTCACCAGTTTGAGCGTCCTTAGCAGCAGGGTAGGCTCCGGTGCTTCGCCAGTTAGAAAACGCCTCGCCTCCAGCACCTCTGCGTCCATCTGAGGAGCAGGCTCGCCCGGCGTGGGCTCACCCAACATCCATTTGGAGGTAGTCAGCAGAACGTGTTCACTGAGGAGAATCTGCTGCTCATTGTGGATCTGCTGTTCTCGCTGCAACAACTGCATATTCTTGTTGTTCAGGTATTCTGCTGTGCCCTCGTTTTCGGAGCCCAGCGAGACAAGAATGCGAGCTTTTGATTCGTATTTACGTGCTGTTTGCGTGTAATAAACCGCGATAGCAAGAGTTGCGCCAACCCAGAAGATTATCAGGGCACGCTTAAACCGAAAAACCGTATTTTGAAGATCACGAAGCGTCGCCATTAGTTCTCGCGGTTCCTTCACCGTCCGGTTGCACCGGTAAGCCAATCAATCGAGTGTGCTCATCGCCTCCAGAAGACAGGGGCGCAGCCTTGAAGAGTTTTAGGGCCGGAAGATACTTTAGGTCGAGAAATTACTTGGAACTGGAAGCTGAAGCAATGGTTGTCGTATTGCCTGGTGTGAACAAAACTGATGCACCCACGTTAGGAGTCGCAGGCAGTAGCTGGCGAACCCACATGTCTACGAAATCATCCGCATTGGCAATCATCTTCTTCGGCACGAAGAGCACATCGCCAGGAATAATCTCAATATCTCGTGCCGATCCCGTAGGGAACGAGGCATCGACCTTGTACACGTTGTAATGGCCTGCCCCAGCTGCGCGGATCAGAAAAGTGGACTTGGGCTTTCCCGTTTTTTCCAGCACCTGAGCCGACGCGAGCGCCATCGCCACGGTCATCCGACCGTGAATTTCCTTCGGGCCAGGCATCCCTACTTCGCCAGTGACATAAAATGCATAGTTGGCGGGTGCGACGAAGTCTACGGTTATGTCGGGGTGCGTAAACTCACGCGCATAATCGCTCGTGAGAGTCTGCTGGAGTTGTTCGGGCGTCAGTCCACTGGCCTGAACGCCCTGCAGCAACGGCAGCGAGATCTTGCCGTCTTCTCTGACCCGGACGGTCTTATTCAGTTCGGCGCTGTAATAGGACGTTATAGCAATGGTATCGCCAGGCTGGATGATTACGCTCGACACTTTCCGCGGCTGAAAGAACTCCGGCGGCGGCATCGCGTACTTGCGCTTATCCTTGGCGTGGCCCTGGGATGTGATTGGTAAAACAAGTGCCAGACCTAAGAGAGAAAAGTTCAGTGGCTTTATGCTCTGGAGCACACAAACCTCTTTCAAGTTAGTTCCAAGACTGTTGAACGGAACACTTAAAATCTCAAATATGAACCAGAGCATAACACGAACGGTAACTTATAACGGGTGATTTATTTTGTGAAACATCAAATAATCTTGCAAACCAAACATCGACCGGCCAGTAAATATCTGTGACGCACCGGAACAAGTTCAAGGAGCCTTGCACGTTGGTCTGCCGGTTTTTTGTACCTAAAGATTCCAAAGAGACCGAAGCCGCGCGGGCAGCTGTTGTCACGCTGGCCCTTCCCAGCTCGGTGAGCGCTTTGCAAATGGGGATGCTGCACAATTGGAGCGACGGAAGTGACGCAGGGTATCCTCGGTGTCTGCGGTACCCAGTTTCAGTGCTGCCGCATACTGGACCATCTGATCGTACTGTTGCGCGTGTCGTTTATCACGATAAATGTCGTATTCTCTTCTCGTGAGTGATACTTCTCGAGAACAGTGGCCTGCTCGATCCAGCGATGGAGAGGTATCGCTGGATCGAGCACCATCTGCTTCAGCAGAACCTGCACTTCCGTCAGCCCACCATATTCCATAGCTTTCTCCATAGACTCTGGCCCAGCTGGAAGCAGATTATCCATCTCACCGCAAGCTCGATATACGAATGCGACGGAGATCGTAAAAAGCAACACGTTAGGTACCCTAAATTTTAACTGTCCAGCACCTTGCTCAATCCGTTATTTGAGTTTGAAGATGGACAACCGTGCAGCTCGCGAGAGCCGGGCCTGGGTCCCGCCACCCCCACTGAACGCTCAACCGGACATTGATTCAATGTCCATCCTCTGGAAAGGTCTCCATGAACACAAGATTTGCAATCCGTTTTGCGATCCTCGTGCTTTCCATGGCTTTCACAATGGGAGCAGCCCCTCAATCTTCAGCACAATACACCACCAACGGCAACGGCGGCGCGGTCGACGTTGGCATCTGGACCATGCCGTATTCGGATGTAAACGGCTCGATTGATGGTGTCAACGACTGGGCCTACTATGGCATGAACTATCTGCCTTTAGAGAACTGGTCGATTGTACCCGGCAGCCCATTGCCCATGGCCCCGTATATATCGGGGACTTATGAGCAATACAACTCCAACAACACCACAGCGATCGATCTGGAACTGACGGCCATGGCCGCCGCGCAAATCGACTTTGTCGTGATCGATTTGACCAATGATATAGCGGGCAACATTCAAGCCGGGACCTCGAGCAGCGACAACGTCGTGCTGAGTGCAACAACGATCGCGGGCGAAGTTGCGAAGTGGAACGCTAATAATGGTATTCCCGCGGGAACAGGCAATAACTGGAAGATCAAGTACGCCATTGCTGTCTCGACGCAGGCCAGCAATGGAACCGTCGAGCAACTGTCCCAGGGGGTTTACCAGGGCTTCTACACCAATGGCACCTTTGGCGGCAGCAACTATTACACGATCAATGGAGAGGGACTGCTTGTGTTTCTCGGCGGCCCCGGCAGCGGTTCGGGATCGGGCTTTTGTTCCGGGACCTGCACCTACGCCGACGATTTTTATTTTGGCAGTGCTGACGTCCAGGGTGGTGGGTCTTGGGGTTGGATCCCTGACGCCGCAGGCACGCAAACCGATCCCGCCGGACTTGTAGAACAAGTGAGCCCCGGCTGGTTCAATTACCTTGTCAATAGTGCTGCCTGGGTGCCGAGAAACGACGGCAACTTCTATGCAAATAACTGGAATGTCGTCTTTAACCACACGAAGCCGCGGGTTGTATTCCTCACGGCGCTCGACGACTGGCAGGAGGCGGAAGCGCTATGGAACGCCGATACGACCAGTCCACAATATATTCCCACGATCCAGGAGAATATCTTTCAAAGCGGCGACACCGGCGGAGGCGGTGCCCGCATGCCCGAAGTGTGGACCATGCCCGACCAGTTTGTGCACAACGACGGGTATTGGAATTACACCACCGCGGCCATCAGCTATTTGCGTGGGAACACCAGCACAGCTCCCTCATTGCCTCAACTCTCCCCAAACCTGGCAGTAACTGGGACTGCCACGTCGAGCGGCACACCCGTTTGGCCACCTTCCGGCGCTATCGACGGAAACCCGTCGTCAGCCTATTCAAGCGAAGGGCATACGTCGGCGAATAACACCGAATGGTTGCAAATCCATCTCCCCTCTAAGCCGACGTTCAACACTGTGGTTCTCATGGGGAGGCCGGATATACCGAATTGCTTCCCGGTTTCCTTTGAAATTCAGGTCTTGTATGGAAGCCAATGGGTGACCAGGGTTCAGGAGACCAACTTTCCACAGCCATCCATTCCCGGTGAGCCCATCGCATTTACGTGGGGATTTAGCGATCAAACTACCGATGTCCGCATCGTAGCCACGCAATTGGGCGAGGGCAATACTGGCGGCTACTTCCTGCAGTTGGGTGAATTCATGGTGTTGGATGAAGGCAGCACCGCAACCGCTCCGGTCTTGGCCAATTGGGGTTTCGAGGCGCCCGCCATGGGCGGCACCAATTTTCAATACAACCCGACCGGCGCCGGCTGGACCTTTACTGGATATGCAGGCGTGCAGGAGGTAGGAAGCGCATTCTACTCGTATTTTCCGCCCCAGGGCATCCAAACCGGTTTCCTGCAGGCGACCGGAAGCATCAGCCAATCGATTACTTTGCCTGCTGGTACTTACTGCATTCGCTTCCTGGCGGCGCAGCGAACCAGCGCTGGTGGGGCACAAGGCATCTCGGTAACCTTTGACTCTTCCAATATCGGAACCTTTAACCCGGTGAATAGCAGCGGCAGCTTCACACCTTACGTCACCAACAGCTTCACATCCTCGGGAGGCAGTCACACCATCACCTTTACGGGAACAGACTACGGTGGCGGCGATGACACAGCCTTCATCGATGAGATCCAGATCTTTAACAAATAGCCGGGCGGCCCACACGTACATGACTCCATTTGGGTACCCCATTCATGACGGCCTCATCGTCATGAATGGGGTGGCGACAGCGTCATGGGGCGGGATAGCAAGCCGCTCCCGCCGGTTCCAAAACCACAAGTCCACGCCGATTCAATCTCCACGCGCCCTTGCTCGCTATCTAAGAAGAGCGATTTCTGGTTGTTCGGGCCAAAGGCCCGAGATATACCAGCCCATGGTAAGCCCCTGACGCAGAGCGCGATGCTGATGTTTGTGGCACGCTCTACGTCTAAGCCCCGGGTAAGACGGACTAACAATAAAAGTAACTACTGAAAAATAGTAACTGGAGATGAAACAACGTTACCTAGACTCCCAGTCCCATCGTTTACAGCGTTTGCAGAGGGTCCGGCCAGCGCAATGTCATAGCTTGTTGAGAATATTGGGATCAAACCAAGGGTCCTGCAAGTCGCTTCACCCAATAAATGCAGCCCGACTATTTTTAATGTGACATCGTCTGTACCAACGCCTGTGATCTGCGGCTCTTGCGTAATCAGTGAGCCACTAAAGGTCTCGACGCCAAGCCCACATTCAGCGTCGATAAGGGTTCCAGTCACCGCGAAGGAAGCACCCGAGGGGTAAGTCCCCGGAGCAACGGCAACTCCATTGATGGTCAGCCCATATGTGGTTTGAATGGAACTGCAGTCAATCTGGCCCGCGACAGTGGGGTCGATCGCGCAGTTGAGCGGATCGATGTTGCTTTGCCAGGTGACCAGACCTCCCAGCAGGCTTCCTACCGCGGTACTCGCGGTGCCCAATCCACCATCCAGGGTTGCAGTGTACGAGGCGCTGGTGCTGTCATCGACGGTCCCCAGGTTGTAGACCTCCACGCCTAAGACGGTCTGCGAGTCGCTGGCCGCATGGACATTGTTGTCGCCCGACGTCACGGTATTGCTCTGGTCCACCGGGACGATGGTTACCGTCTCATCGACCAGGCCCAGGATACTTTTCGTGACCGTGCCCGAGACGGCATTGGCCTCGGTGGAGAATTGAGCTGTCTGTGCGTTCGCACTCCGGCTGAGGCCCACCGCTACGCTCACAATAGCCATCATCAGGATGGCGGTGTACGGTGCGGTTCTTCGACCTTCCTTACGATTGGTCCGCATGCTCTATCTCCTTTGGCTTGAGGGGTGGCTCCAGCCTGCTCGTGGTCTTGCCCCACGGGCCTGCCCGACGGCCTCATCAAGGAGCTAAAGAACGTTCACGCGGTCAAAACCGTCGGTTCGTTTGATATACCTTCTGGCTCTGGGACTGCTTCTCTTACCCGGATAACCCGCCCCTGGGTAGCGGAAGCCTTTTCATTTTGGGCCTGCCTCTTGGGGATGTCAATTGAATTTATGGAGGAACACCCAAAATTATTAAAGGCGTTTTTAGGCAAGAGTCAAAGGTGTAGCGATCACAAATAGAGAATGACCATGGATAAATTCGACGGGTGGCCCACATGCACCCTCCACGATTTGGATGCCACATTCATGTCTGCTTCATCGTATGAGTGGGTAGCAACAACCTTATGCGCTGCCGAAAAGCTTCGAGCGTCTCCTCGAAGAGGATGCGGGCGCGATCATTATTCACTGACGTTACGCAGAAAAGAGGGGGGAGATTTCTGGTCGTTCAGGCCAAAGGCCCGAGATATACCAGCCAGGGCAAGCTGACGTCACGCCATGCACGTCGCGCATCGGGTTTCTCGACGTGCTTCCGGGATTCGTATTGGATGACGAGCGGGTCCCCTTTATCAAGAAGCGCCTTGCATCTATTGCAGACAGCGGAGAAACGGAGTCGTAGGCTTCACCAGTCCGACGCCGCTGACGTATCTCCCAACACCCTCCAACGCTCCGACTCTCGTCATATTGATGCCACTCGCGCACCATAAACGGTAATGAATTTTCGAAAGAAGGCAACGACCTCAATACGCGACACGGTCGGGTTAGAAAGCGGAACACATGGACCAATTGGGGTCGCTCATCGAAGGCGGCGGTGTTGTCGTACCCCACTTCGAAGGTGCTGAGCCCATCGTTAGCACTAGCGTTGCGCCGTCCTTGATCTGAGCATGGCGGAACCAGGCGTTCTTCAAATCCACTCCGTTCAGCGTGGCCGACTGCACATAACGGTTCAGCCCGTTCGGGTCCAGATTCTTCGCGATGATACGAAACTTCTTGCCGTTGCTAAGAGTGAGCGCTGCGTCCGGGATGCTGGGCGTGCTGATGAGATATACATCCTGGCCGGCAATGGGAAAGATGCCAAGCGTCGAGAAGAGAAGCCAACTCGACATGGCTCCTGAATCGTCATTGCCGGGGATGCCAGCACGTGTATCGCTGAATGCCTTTTCGAGGATCATGTGAACGACATCGGCGGTCTTGTCGGGGCGGCCCGCGTAGTTATAGAGCACAGGGAGCAGAAAGCCGGGCTCATTGGTGACGTCGAAGTGACCGCGAAGAAATGTCCAGTCGAGGCGGTGAGCGAAGGCCGTGTTACCACCTGCCATCTCGATGAGACGGCGCATGTCCTGCGGGGCATAGATGGAGTACGTCCAGATATCACCTTCGTAGAAGAAGTCGGGCCACGTGCCGCGAACGACTAAATAAGGCGGCGCCCAGGTACCGTCGGGATTGCGTGGACGCAGGAATCCTTTGAAGCCCTCGGCTGTCATGTCCTTGTCCCACAAGTGCTCGAAGTTGTGGCTGCGGCTGGCATAGAGTGCGGCTTCTTTTGTTTTGCCGAGGCCGCAGGCGACTTCCGCGATAGCGAAATCGTCATAGCTGTATTCGACGGTGCGTGAGCCGGAGCGTTCGTCGGCCAACGTGACGTAGCCTTTTTCGTTGTAGTCCTTCAGTCCTCCGCGCCCCTCTTTTTGCGGATCGGCTGGAGGCACTTCCGCGTCGTGAACCATAGCGGCGAATGCCGTTTCATAATCAATGCCTTTGAGGCCTTTCACATAAGCATCTGCTACAACAACGTTGGCATTCGATCCTCCCTGCGTGCGACCGTTGTCATTGCCGCTGCGCGCGTCAGGCATGTAGCCGGTATGGCGGTAAATGTCGATGAGCGAGCGGATCATGTCACGCTGACGATCAGGCGAGATCAACGTAAGCAGGGGGCTTGAAGTGCGGAATGTATCCCAGATGCAGTAGAAGTCATCATAGTAAGGCTCGCTGGACTTCCAGTCAGGATTCTCGCCTGTACGATCAGTGGGCATCAGCATGATGTGATACATCGCGGTATAGAGCTGATGCCGCAGTGAGTCGCTCTCCCCTGACATATTCAACTTAGCCAACTCAGTGTTCCAGAGGGCCTTGGCCGCAGCATGAACGGCGGCGAAGTTCCACGCGGGAATCTCCTGCTGTACGTTCTGCTTCGCCTGCTCGGCGCTGATAAATGAGATTCCGACCTTGGCCTGGATGACCTGATTGGCCTTCGTGGTGAAATCGAACGAAGCACCGATGGGTGTACTGTTTCCGGCGGTGGCATCTTTCGCAGTGGACAATGTGTTTCCAGTCCAGGTTTGCATTGCCTGGGCAGGCGTATCGAGCACCATGTAGTAGTAGACCCTGTACTCTCCACCTCGATTCCAGCCGCCGGTGAAGCGTGCAACTCCCTGGGCCTCGTGGTTCGAAGTAAGATGAATCTCCGCACCAAGAAACTTCTGCGCTTGCCAGTCCGTCCCGATACCCAATGCTGAAGCAACATTGATTGTTATATGTGACTGCTGAGAGGCTGGAAACACGTAGCGGTGGAAACCGACGCGACGACTGCTGGTCAGCTCCGCCTTGACCTGATAGCGAGTAAGTTTCGCCGCATAGTAACCGACCTGGTTGACCTCATCCGTGCGCGGGGTTTTGATGTCGTTTAGATCGAGCGCACCAGTCACCGGAGCAACGAGGATGTTGCCGTACTTGCCCTGTGCGCCGCTGAGGTGCAGGTGCGAAAAGCCAAGAATCACGCCATTGCTGGAATAACCGAAGCCGGAATGGCGACCATCAAAGGTCTCCATATCAGGTCCCACCTTAACCAGGCCATAGGGGATAGCAGAACCGACAAACGTATTGCCACCCCAATCGACACCGATGAATGGATCTACGTTGTGCGTGTAGTCCTGAATGGATTTGGCAACAACTTTTTGTGCTCGGGCAGGCTGCTCCATAACAGGCGCAGTGAGCACAAGAGCACCGAGCGAGAGGTGCAGCGAACACCGAAGGATGAACTGCATATTTCCTTGCATCATGAATCGTTTCCTCGAAATATCCTGATTGCCATCGAATGTCTTAATAAGATTGTTGGGGCCTGCCTGCACAGGCCCAACATTATTCAGCAAAGAATAAGCGATTAGAAGGAGTAGCGAAGACTAGCCTGCATCGCTCGCTGCCCCGTCTTGCTGGTAACTCTTCCGAAGGCCGCATCCGTATACGTTGAATCTGGAGCGGACAAATTGGGGTGATTAGGAAAGTTGAAAGCATCGAACCGGAAAGACAGGAACTGATCCTTATAGGTCTGGAACCTCTTCTGCATGCTTGCGTTGAAACTTGTCTGCCCAGGACCATAGAGAATATTGCGGTTGTGCTGGGTAGTAAAGGTGCCAAGCGCTGGCGTCGTGAAGATTTTGCTGCCACCGCTATTTGTAGTGTTGAACCAGAAGTTGGAGTCAGTACCATTTGAGAATTTACCGTTGCCGCGGAGGTTTGCGCCAGGAGTGATCTGAAGAAACTGCCCCTGGAAGCCCGCACCAACACCCGCAATATCCTGCGTAGTTACGACTTCGAGGGGGGGGTCCCGTCTGGAACTGGTACGCCTGCGAGAGCTGCCAACCGCCTAGAGCTTCATTCGCCAAACGGCTGCTGCTGCGGAAGGGGATGCGATAAACAGAGTTGAGTACAAGCACCTGACGAAGATCGTAGTCTGCCGTTCCGCACAGTCCCTTGGTGTCGTCGGCATTGGGTAGAAAGTTCTTCTGGAAGGACCCGCAATCTCTCGAGTGGGCGTAGGTATAGGCAACGCCAAAGCCAAGACTGTGGCTGAAACGATGATTCACGTCGATCTGCAGGCCCTGATAGAACGCCGTATCCCCCTGATAGACCTCAGTGATGGCGGCATATCCGTGATAGGGCCGGTATGCATTGACACCATTCGTACCGGTGGGCAAGTAGGCGCTTCCTACAGGAGCCTGGTTGATGTCGGCTTCGAACTGTTGATGCAGAGCATGGCGGCCGACATAGGAGATATCGGCAACGGTGTCGAAGCCGAGTTCACGCTCAACCGAAACATTCCAGATGTAGGCTTCGGGCTGAGGAGACTGCTGGCTGATGTCCCCAGCCAGCGTCGGGTAGGAGCCGGTTCCCGTCGCAGTTCCAGCGGGGTTGTCCGCGCTGCCGCCAGTGATTGAAACCACCTGCTGTAACGGCGCAAAACCACCCAGAAAGACACTGTCGGAAGTTCCCTGACGGCTGGTATATCGGCCAAAACCCGTGCGCAGAACTGTCTTGGCATTCATCGCATAGGCTATGCCGATACGTGGCTGGAAAAGATACTTCTGCACATGGATGTAGCCACGAGGCAGGTTGTGAAAGAGGTTGTTGTACTGACCAGATGCGGCAATAGGAACATGGCTGGCTGCACTGGCCGTAAAGCCATTGCCAAAGAGAACGGTACCGTCCAGCGGATCGCCACTGCCGGCAATCGGGTTACCTGTGGAAGGGCTCACCTGCACAGCCGTCGCGGGGTTATAGAAGGCAGGATCGAATGTGCCAGCATTATTCCAGATGCTGTAGAACGGGTGGATGCTGGAATAACGCATGCCAAACTCCAGGTGCAGCTTGGGTGTGGCCTTCCAGGAGTCCTGTCCGAAGAACTCGAACATGTTGGCACGGCTGGGAGTCTCGTTGCGGGGGCCAATTTCAGAATAGGTATTGAAGATGCCCAACGCTGCGTTGGCAAGGTCGTAACCTGTACCGTTCGACGTAAGGCTTGAGAAGTCGAACTTTCCATTTTGGTTGTTGGTCTGGCCGGTCGTAGCGTTCGAAAAAGCGATCTGATCATCATCGTTCTCGCCAGCGCGCTCGTACAGGCCGCCCGCACGCAAGATGTGATTGCCTATGATACGAGTAAAAGTATCGGCATAGTCAAAGATTTCGCCCTGGGAGTGCGAGGGATAGGTGCTACCATCCAGCGTCGTAATACCGGTTGTATCGAATGCGATGGTTGGAATCTTATTCGGTAGGTCCTTCCCCTGGGGAAAGAGATAAGGATAGTTGATGCCGTAAGCTGTGCGATTGTAAGTACCCGTCGAGGTGTCGATGCTGAGACGAGCGGCATCATGGCTCGCTGTCAGCAGTACTTCATTCGTCGTATGAGTGCCAAACGTGTGGACCCAGTCGAGCGAACCGGTCTCGTTCGGACGGCTATAGATACGCGGAACGATATCGTAATTGGAGGTCGCGAACGGGTTGACCTCATGATAGTAGAAATGAATGAGGCGGAAGCGGATGTAGTCCTTTTCCGTAGGCACGATGTCGAGGTTACCGCTATCGATCTGCTGTTGAATGGGATAGTTTGCAGTCTCCAATAGATTCGCCGAGCCGATCTGGAAGCCTGGGGTCGGCACCGGAAAAGCGGTAAGCAAACCCACACCATTCGGGCTAAGACGAGCTTGAGGGATGATATTGCCTGGAAAACATCCAGGTCCACCGGCCGAGGCGCTGCAGGCTTGCGTCGATTGAGGATCCTTGATGTAGTGATTGGTCGTAGGATTGCCCGTAATCAGGGAGCTGAAGTCTCCGTTCCTGAAGGCCGCATTCGGAACGGTGTCGGTCTCTGTGGAGAGCGAGGGATTACGGACAAAAGCCTCGGAGTAGAGGAAGAAGACCTTGCCTTTAGGTAGAACGCGCGGAATATAGAGTGGGCCATCGAACACAAAACCGAACTGGTTAAAGGTGAACGGTGCCACGCTATTGGTTTTGAGTGCAGCTGGATAATTAGGATTTGAATTGTTGGCGTTATCGTTGCGCACCCAACTGTTGGCATTCAGAACAGGGTTCTGAAAATACTCATAGAGGCTGCCGTGGAAGTGATCACCACCGCTCTTGGTGATAATACGGATCTGTCCACCGATCGAACGGCCATACTCTGCCGGGTAATTCGTTGAGAGAACCTGGACCTCCTGCACAGCGTCCAGATCGGGCGTGCCGACGGAGTCGCCACTGGCACGGATGCGGACGGCGATGGCACCATCATAGGTAAGCAGGTTGTCCCGCTCACGCGCTCCGTTGATGTTGATGGCTCCAAGACCGGTGCTGTAGTTCCCTGTCGATACGTTGCTGGTGATACTGGTGATACCGGCCTTGGTAAGCGCCAGATAGATGGGATTGCGCCCGTTAAGCGGTAGGTTGTCCGCCTGGCTACTTGTGATGACCCGCCCCAGCGTGGAGCTGTCTGCCTGCAGTGTTGTCTCTTCTGCGGTAACTTCAACCTGCTCCGTATTCTCGCCAACGGGAAGTGAGATGTTGACCGTAGCCGGTAGCGATGGATCGAGATTGTTGTTCGTTTTAGTCACTGTCCTGAATCCAGGTGCGGTAACCGTGACGGTATACTTGCCCGGCGCAAGTCCGGCGATCGTGTAGAAGCCAGAGTTGTTGCTCACCGTTTTATGTGCAGCACTGGTCAGTTCGCTGGTGACGGTGATTACCGCGTGCCCGATCTCGGCGCCAGAAGAGTCGGTGATCGTGCCTGCGATCGAGGAGTTGTCCGACTGGGCCAGAAGAGCCGCAGGATGAGTTGCTACCATGCCAGCAAACAGCAGCATAAGCAGCCAGTGAGCTCGACCGAAGGTGATAGCAATTTGCGGGAGTCCTCCAAGCAAAAACCTCGCAGTAGAAGACCGGAGCAATCGCTCGCTCGGAGCGGCTGAGGACGTAAGCTTTTTGAACACGAGTTGCCTCCTGGGCAAGTGAGTAAGAAGTCATTCAGGACAAAGCGTTCCGGGACAGGCTCAGACGGAGCGCGCTAAAGCTAATGGGCGACAGGGTCGACGGCTTGGTTGATCACTTCGCACTCGATGGTTCGAGCAGCGAATCCACACAGCCCGGAGGCGCGGTGACAGGGTTGCAACGCGCAGCAAACCCATGTGGTAGACCTACAAAAAAGCCCGTCCATTGCGAAGGTTCCGATTGGGGGTAATCCGTGCTCAACATCTGCGCCCCGCTGGAGAGTGCCATATCGGCACGGGTGCGATCATTTGTACGAGCTTCTTCCGTTCCGTCATCTGTACGCGTACGGATCAGATAGCCTTGTTTGGCGAGAGCGTTGATCTCCGCCATCGTTCCGCTGTTCTCTTCGGTGAAAGCTGCATCCGGAGCACCCGGAGTCGCATTGGTAAAGATCACGCGGCCGTGAAGCGAGGGATGCCCTTCGGTATAAACCGCTTCTACCGGACGTTGATCCATCAGAAAGATCACTTTGCCGCGAGCCGCGGCGAGGGTGGGCCAGCCGCCAGTCCTCTTTCCGGCAGCACCACTTCCGCTGGCTTGAATGGCATCGAGCAGCGTTTCGTAGCTGCCCCGGACCTGGTCCGGAGTAATCATCTCTTTTTCCGAGAAAACGGAGCGAATATCAGCGTCCAGAGCATCGAAGGTCGCGGAGGTAAATGGCTCCGGCCCATGCGCAACCGGTGCAGCACCCGCTCGGCCTTGCTTGGTTTCGACCAGAATGAAGATGGGCACATGCTGCGGGTGTTGCTGTGACCAATGCTTTATCGTCGTCAGGCAGACGATAAAGGTATGGCAGGAGCTGCGCTGGTCCACATCCAGCACATGCATTACTTTGAAGCCGGGCTTGTCCATCTCATGGTTCGGATCGAAGTCCGGGTCGGCAGGCAGACCAGCCGCTGCAACCTTCTCGACGTAGCCGGGCGAGCGTATCGGCCGCCTTTGGAGTCGGCATAGACATCGATTTCCAACTGGCGCACACCGCCGCTGAGCTGATCATCGAGTGGCGGATGAGCATAGTCGAGTGCGCGCATGGCCTTGGGATTCTGCTGTTCGATTAGCTTATGCTCGCTGGGTGCAATGCCTGTGTGGTAGCTGTTGTGGCTCCCGATCACCTGAATCTGATTGATATGAACCACCTGGTCCTGTTGTGAAGCAGAGGTCTGCCCAACGGCGCAGACCGGGAGCATGATGACGATCAAGGCGGTCGAGAAGATGTCTTTCATATCGATATTTCGTAGGTCCACGAATTAAGTTTTCTCAAAGGTTTGGGTCGACGTTGAAGTAGAGGAGATTCAACCGCAGGACAAGAGCTCTGCTCTCGTGTCCTATCTGCCTGCAAGATTGCGTGCGGCGTCTCCGATAACAAAGTTTTCATATTGCTCTATTCGCTTTCGTAAACATGCACACCGTATGAGTGCGAGTTGGCCTCGTTAGCCCGAATGTCCTGAGTATTGAGTGGCACCGCAGAACGCGGTAGGGGTTTTTCTTGTGTGCGATGGTGCAGACACGGCGCAGTGCGGTTATCTTCAGCGAAATCATCAAGGCATGTATTTCATCTGTGTAAATGGACACATGTGTACGAATGCTGCCGGACACGTTGATTTACAAAGCGTTCATGAAGTCGCTCTAGAGTCGAAACTGAAAAGAAGAAAGTTCGCACTTGATGCAGACCCTTGAGCCATCACCGAAGGCCGAGCCGTTTTTTTTATCCCGGCTGGACGGCGTGCTGGGGGCAGAACTGCCTGTCGATGCGGAAGATCGCCGTTGGCAGCTTGCAATGCGCATCGCCGCAAGCGGCTCGCTGGGGCGTTCGGGGTTGCTCTCGGATTTTCTTCTCTACATCGTCGATCGCTGTATTCGAGGCCGCACAGAGGAGATCACGGAACAGCAGATCGGTGTGATCGTCTTCGGCAGGGCGGAAGATTACGACCCGAACGACGACAACATCGTGCGCAGCTATGCGCGCAAACTGCGCAAGCGTATCGAAGGGTACTTCCTTGCGGAGGGACGTGAGGAGACTCTGCGGCTTGAGATCCCGCGCGGCGGATACACGCCGATTTTCTCTGACGCTCCTCGGGTCTCACCCGAGACCGACGACAGTATCGCTCCCGGAGATATCGACCCCCACGAGTCTGGGGCATCGCATCCGGTAGTGTCGGAGAGCCCTGAGTTTCGATCCCCTGTTATTCAGGACATCTCGTATCGAGCTCCTGGACATCTCCGGATCACCCTGGGCACGGTGCTCGCGGTCCTTATCGGCGTCTTTCTCGGGGTCGGGGTCATGCTTCTGATGCACTCCAGATTGATAGAGTCCCGACAGGTGGCGTTATCGCACTTGCTCTGGGAGCAACTCTTCAGTAGGGACCGTGACACCTTCATCGTGCCTTCCGACGATGGCCTTGTCATCATGCAGCGGCTTGTTGAGCGCCCGGTGCCACTTACCGAGTACATCAATGGAAACTATCGGACCACAGTGAAGATAGACGATGATCCCGATGCGAAGGAGATTCTCAAATTGGGTGGGCGACGCTTCACCAACGTAGTCGACCTAAACTTCGCTGCACGCCTGGCCCAATTAAAAGACGTCGTACCTGAACGGATGATGATCCGTTATGCGCACGATCTGCGCATGGACGACCTGCGCACGGGCAATGCCATCTTGATCGGCTCCGACGAGTCAAACCCCTGGCTTGAGCTCTTCCGTCCTCAGTTGCATTTCCGGTTTCGATTCGATCCCGACCCGGACAAGCCATCGGGATTTGTAAACCTGTACCCGCACCCCGGCGAAGCCACAATCTACACCACCAAGGGGCAACAAGAGCAAACCTACGGGATTATTGCCTACTTACCGAACCTTAGCGAGACTGGCCACGTCTTGATCGTTGCCGGCCTGAACACTGCTGGAACGGAGGCGGCAACGGCATTTTTACTGAATCCTAAATCGATGATGCCCACTCTACTCCAAGCAAGAACAGCACAGGGAAATCTGCAGCCATTCGAATTGCTGGTAGGCGCCGGTAACGTGGCGACCAATGCCTCGACGCCGCATGTTGTCCTGGAACGAATTGGCCTGCCTCCCGGACATTGAAAAACTGCTGGCCAAGGCGCACTCGCCCATCGTCCTCGGATTGACTAATACTGAGCTGTTTATCCCGAAGTCGATGGTTTCGATGAGGCCCAGTATATGGGTATCGTCGGCCGTGTTTGCAACTCTCCCGAGATCACGTTCCGGAGCAGATCCATGCTCGGCTTCAAGACCCTGATTGCGCGGCCACTACAATCGCCGGTATCGAACTGCTCCGCCGTATCAGCAAGCCCAATTCTCCTTTCCTCGTCTACGAACCAAAAACCAGGCTGCGCCTGAGCTCTGGAATGCCGTGCTCGCGGCATAAGCCCAGTGGCCTACCGTGCCCCAGCAGAGCCGAGGTATGAAACCTCCTGACGATCTCTGCTGGAAGCCTGTTTATTTGACTCCACACGGAATACTCAGCATTTTTGTGCGCTCAACAAGCAGCTTTGCTTGTTGAGGCACCTTAAATAACGCGTCAAGTATTTCTTGCGGGAGCGAACCGAAATTCATCGAGGGTGTCACGATCGTAGGCCTGGTCACGACAGGACTTCGGTAGGACATTCCGAATGAAGCGCTGACGCGGAGACTGGAGAAAAAAATAAGTCCGATCAATTTGGCCTTTGTGTTGCGTAAAAGAAATATGAATAGTTTGTGTTGCTAAGTGCTTGGCGCAATCAAAGTCGCTATAACACTGAATTAAAGCAATAACTATCGATAGTCATCGCGGATGTGTTTCGTATAAGCCACAAGAGAATAAATTATTGCAATTTAATTTAAAGGTAGAACGAGAAGTTGCGTCGATCATTAAGAGCCGAAACCCATAAGATGACGAAGTAAAAAATGGTATAGCGTTCTACCTCCCTTCTCCATAAATAAAAATTTCTCTTGACGGGAGGCAGCCCTCATGAGAATGTTGCGCCTAGCGCCAAATTCTCTTGTCAACTGTAGGGCTAATTCTGAGTTCAAGGCTCTATCGAGAAACGTTCTATATGGATGCTTTATCCGCGAACTGTCTCGGCAACGCCCGCTCTCCGCGCGTGCAAAGAGGGCTTGCATGATGCTATTGCAGAACTCAGCCTATCTGCACCAGCCCCGGATTCATTCACGGCGTTTCGGTAATTACCTAAGCCCTTATCTCGAATGAATGAATTAGACCAAGTTAACTTAGGGGCTCAACTTTAGATATTTTTTTTGCACTAGATTTACGACAACTTTATAGAATTTTTGCGGGCACATCTCACATTAGTAACCACTTGTGAGGATCACGCACACCTCTCTTTCTGAATGAGTCCCGAACTGTTTCAATCTATTAATATTTAATGTTTTCTTATACGGTGCTTGCGGCAAAATAGCCGCCGGAAAATAGTTATTGACAAACCTTTCTGTTTGGGACATTCTTCCCGCATGTCAACAACCACTGGTAACTCTCAAACCACTTCTCTGTCCCCCAACTCCAATTGCCTTGCTGTTGGTTCCGGTGATGCCAATATGACCACCCTGGTCAAGTTCATGGCGCCACCGAATGGGATCGCCTGGTATACAACCTCCGTTTCGACTGGAAATCCGACCACGACCCTGGCGACATCCGTTGGCAACGGTGTCGTCACCTTTTTGGCCGGCTTAGCGGTTACGCTGACACAACTCGGCGACGGAGCCTACAACGTCACAGTGAGCGGCCAGATCAAAGACAACAACTCGCTATACAACTACGCCGGTCAGGTGATCTACATGTCTACCGCTGCTCCGGTCACCCCTCCCGTCGTCGAACAAGTATCCGTCTAGGTTGAGTAGGATCATTTTTCTCTGCTTGACGTAAGACCACGCGGTGGCAGGTTTTTAACAGGCCGCTTCACGCAGCCTTGAGCAAGAGGGGCAAAAGCAGTGGCAACCAATTCATTTCAGGGCGGCCATTTCCGGGGGCGCAATTGGCCAAAAGTCGGCTGGCAGCCTTGTACTCAATGCGGTCGGCTCCGTCTAGTGCGGGGCCGACGGCACTGCGGGGCAACATCCTAAAGGCCAGGCCAGCTTTTCCGGCATTCTGCTTGCATTTTTGTTTTGTTCTCTTTCTTGCGTTGCTTCCTTCTTCCGCAGCAGGTTTCAGCCAGACTCAGGGTTCAATCCACCTTGAGCCCGGCCTTACGACGGAGAGAAGCTTCGGCGCAGCCACGCTTGTAATTCACGTGGCGCAGAAGGTGGCCGAAGTCGATCTACAGGTGAAGTTGAACGGTCAGGTGACAGGAGAACGCAAGCTGACACCGGCAGACAGCAGCTACACGCTGGACCAGAGAAATGCAGATGCTGGCATCCAGGGTAGTCTTATCGTTCTTTTCGGTTATCCGCAGCAACTATCAACTCTTTCCGGGGATTTCTCGGTCGTCCACTACCCGGCGAACCAAAATGGAGCAACAGAAACCAAAGCGCTTTATCGGGGGGATCTTGTGGTTTGGGAATGGCCTGTCCCGCCCAGCCGGCAGCACTGGACGGTTTGGCTCACACCAGAGCTGAGTGCGGAGGTCAATCTTCTGCTGGACTTGAAGCAAAGCGTCGAGATCCGTTTTGTGACGGTCAGCCAGGTAATTCTCAATGTCACGTTGGCCGAGGGCGTAAACGATGTTTCAGTAACCCACGGATATGCGGTCGGCACCGTAAGGATAGAGCCCGGCATGACACTCCGTTTGCAGCCTTCCACACCGATTCAGCAGGGCGAGGTCTCACTGAATGGGGTGTTTTCGTCATCCAGTCATCCTGATGTGAAATATGCGGGGGCAATCGCCAGTTGGTCCTATCTCCCGCCCCGCCCGGAGAAGGGGAGTTTTCAATGAGCACACCGGTAGAGTTCCAGCAGGTCGTTGACCCGAAAGGCGACGGAACCAAGCTTTATGAAACTCGTGAGCCTGGATCAGTGGGCTGGGCCGGTTATCTCGTCATGGCGAACGTCGCTTTGAAGCAAGCAATCGGAATTACGGACTCACTGAACGGTGTATATAACGGCAGCTATATCTTCTGCGCCTCGCGGCCTGCTGTGATCGATTCCAACCCTGCCGACTTTATCAAATTGCTCACCGGATATATCAATTCAAATAGCTCGGGCAACCGAATATTGTTCTGGTTGCAGAGCAGTTCCGCGCCCTACTTTGGCGCGTTCACGCGGTTTGGGCTGCAGTTCGGGCCAAACATAAATCTGCAATGGCAGATCAACTCAAACCTCAACGCGAATCTCGGGCAGAATCTGACGCTCAACGTGCAATCTTCGCTGATTGTGACTCCTGATGAAGCCAACTCGCAGATCGTATTAAGCGTGCGGTCGTCTTCAAACCCGCTGGTGAATTTGCAAGTAGGAGGAACGCACATTCTAGATGCTGTGCCGGTTGCCACCCAGATACCGGTGAGCGGTGCAAACACCGGCTGCCTGCTGTTTACCGGCCCTGTGAATCCCGCAGTTATGTTTGCACGAAGTCCGTTGGGAATCTCGCAGGGCGTGCAGTTTACCTACACAGATGGAGCAGGCGCGGATCAGTCGCTTTTCTATCCCGCTTTCAATACTGCCTCCTGGCCCGCGTCGGTCCAGATGATCGGCGCATTTGACCCGAGCGACCCGGTGAATAGTGTGATTTCCGCCGTTGACCTACAGACTGGCCACTTGCGCAGTGGGCTGGTGTTCACCGGCACTCCCGCGCTGCCTAGCTGCTTTCAAACTCCGCAGGGCAACGCAATTTCGCTTGTACCTCTCGGGACGCAAGCAGGTGCATCGGCTCCAGCACTCGCCTCTGGCGCGCTTGCGCTGCAATCTTCCTCTCCGGCATCCACGCCGATTGGCGCTGCCCTGATCTATTTTTCGCCAGCCCGCTCCTTCGGCGTCTCCGGCGCGGGAACAGCAGCAGGCCAGCCGGTCGCAATTCTCGGCGGACTCTTCGGATCAGAATCGCTGAACCTCACCAGCTATAGCGCCGGCGTGTCGGGAAATGTGTTGAGCTTTCTTCCTTCGCAACCTGCCTATGCCCCAATCTTTCCCTTCCAGAATGCAAACCTGCAGAATTCCGGCAGTGGGAGTCTTCAGCCGCGCCTGACCGGGGCCTATCAAACATCGTGGGCGACTGTTCTTCCAGCCGGAGGAGCAGAAGCAATTTATCAGGCCGAGCCGGAGGGCAGTGCGCTCTACGGCAACCCGCAACAGACCCCGCCCGTTCTCGCCTCGACACCGCCCAAGATGGTGATGACGGCAAGCACGCAGAACACCTTTCCCCTGGCCCCGTACACCCTGGCGCCGGCATCGACCCCGAGTGCGGCAAGCACCATCACACAGTTCGAGAGCCAGATCATTGCGCCAACGCGCAAGAAGGTGATCTCAAGTTCAGCAACAGCCACGATAGCGGCGCGGAATCAGGCGCGCGTGAATTTCAGCAGCGCGGCCGAGCAGCAATACTCGACCACGCCGCAGGGATTCCTGGTGACCAGCGACCCCGCTACAGGCGCGTATCTAAATGTGCTGTTGGCGCAATCGAGCGACGACACCACCGTAGCGACTTTGCCGTTTTCCTTCGGGCCCCCAACTCCATACGTCACGCCCGTTACAGTGCCGGTCAGCCCGCAACTGGAAAATGCCTTGCAGTCAAACCAGCTTTTTCTGGTAGCTGTCGATCCAACCCACCTGACGCCCTTTCAGAACCTCGCTAATGTAGCAGGATGGAAGCTTGCCGCCCAGGTGGGCCAGGGCGTGAGCGCGACCAGCTATCGCAACGTGATGATCATGAAGTTCTGCAGCGGTACTCTGCTGGAGCGGGTCACAAATCCGAACCGCTGGACGAGCGCGGAGGATTTCTCGCTGGCTCCCGGCACCACCGAGGCTTCGGCTTCCATTGCTTATGCGGGCCTTTCGCAGTGGCTGCAAGCCTATATCCTCGCCGGGATTGCGAAAGCGAACGGAGCATCGGAGTCCGCGGCTTTTTATCAGAACTTCGCTCAGATCGCGCAAGACCCGACTTGGAATGGCATCATCGTTCTGGAGGCGGATCTCTCTCCTTCTGATCTGCCGCCGCAGATTGCCGGTCTGGCTGCGGGAATCGATTTTACACAGTTCACAGCACATCACTTTGGATTCACAGTCAGCCGGGTTGCGGCGTTTCCAGGACAGACTCCGCCTCTCGCCATGCAAGGCGTCTCAAGTTTCTTCGGTCTGATCGACTATGAGGAGCCAGCATATGCGCAAAGCCTTGCCGCCGGTGTCAGCCCCGACATACCCATTCCAGTGCCTGCTTCCGGCGACTTCCAGTTCACCGTGCTGCTGCTGCAGGTTCTGTTTGAGAACTCTCGGATTGCGAACTTCAGGAGCAATGTGCAGCTTACGGTGCAGTCGCTGCTAGGCTCCAGCGTCACGCAGTCAATTGGCAATGCCGTTCCGGGTGTCAGCAATGGCAATCCGATGCCAGTCAACGCGATTGTGCTCGACGGAAGCTACGTGGCGCAGAGTGGAGCGGGTTCAACCGCCAACTCCTACATCTTCGAGCAAACGAAGACCACGGTCTTCCTTCTCAATAGCAATGCATTGCCCGCAATCGCATTTGATCGCATTCAGTTCAACACCCTGAGCAACGACGGAACCGTAACGACTTCGCGCTTCCTGGTATGGGGAGCTTTCGACTTTGCCGAATTGTATGGCACAGATAACAATGTTCCGGCACTCTTCGATGTCTTATCGTTCGGCAGTCCAGCCGGAACACCCAGCCTGCAGTTGGGTTCCGGACTCTCCTTCTCCAACTTCGCGATCGGGCTCTCATCACTGAATTCCACGCCGAATGCGCAAAACTTTGCAGTGACGACGGCAAACCTGAGCTACGACCTGAATGCGAGCACGGTGCGCACCCAGAGCCTTTTCAGAGGCTTTGGCCTGCAATTGAAAAACTTCATCAGCGCAAGTGATGACGAGACACCTGCCAACTTTGGCTTTTTGCCTGTCACTTCCAATCTGAACCTGGTGACGCTGGCTCCGCCCTGGTATGGGGTGGTCTATCAGGTTACGCTTGGCGGACCCGGCGCGCTGGCCTCAGCGGCAGGATTCAATTCGGATCTGCTGCTGGCATGGTCGCCATCGGCAGTCGCTACTGACGCGAGCCAGGCGGTGTTCATCGGCCTGAGCCTTCCCGGCGCAAGCCCGGGAGCAAAGCTTATCAGCTTGCAGGGGATTTTCAAGGTCTCCGTAGGGTCGATCACATTGCTTCGGCAGTCGACAGCAGGCGGAGGAGGAATGTCCTATTGCCTGCGCCTGGACGACATCGGAATCAAAATATTCGGCATCGCCAAGCTGCCTCCGGACGCGACCATCCAGTTCTTCCTCTTCGGCGATCCGAATAGCACAGGAAGCCTGGGCTGGTACGCGGCCTACGTGGCGAACCCCAGTACAAGCGGCGGTCAAACACTGCTAGCTCCTTTGAACGAGAGTGTAGTTGGCGGCCACAAGGTGATCGATGCCCGCATTGAACCCCCAGGTCTGCGGCCACCCCCTCTTCACGCAGGCTCCGTGGCAAGCCGTGAAGTTGATTCCAGCCGAGGTGAACAATGAGCAGAGTCCTGTTCTGGAATCTTCAGAATTACGCCATTGCCAAGGTGAATGACCCCAACTTTACCGTAACCGGGAAGCGCAGGAGAAGCGTTGCGGGAGGACTCTATCCCAATCAGGCTTCAACGCAGCGCGCCAACCTAATCAGCGCCGTCTTCGTGGCCTGTGCGCCCGACATCATCGTAATCAACGAAGTTAGTTCCGGCGATGACGGGCAAGCTCGCGCTACCAACACCGGTGGAATGGAAGGCGCGACCTGGCTGCTCAACACTTTGCGAGCGGCCAATCCGGCTGTGGGATGGCGAATGGTCCCGTTGCTACGCATCGGTCAGGCCGGGCCCTCGGAGACGATGGCAGTGATCTTTAAGGGAATCACTGCTCCGGGCGCACCGGGACAGGTGACTCGCTACTTTACCGGGCCGAATCTCTGGCAGGGTGCCCAGAATGGGATATCTGTGGTTCCGGCCTTCGGCGTGGCGGGCAACGCCTATCCCGGCGTGGTAGCTCCCGGAGATCCGGATCTAAACGCGATGCTGGTGATTCCCGGTGGCGCGCCGCGCAACATTCCAGGAGGCGCACTGCACAACGCAGGATTGGCCGAGGATACGGTTGCCGCGCGCATCCAGTTTCAACGCATCCCACTTCTGGGAGGCGGAGCGGTGGTATATGGGAATTTCCGGCAGCCGTACATGGTGACCTTTACCGAGCAGAATCTGGCTGGGGGGCTGCGGAATTTGACGATTTTCGGCATCCATGCTCCGCCGAATGTAGTCGGGGCAACGCAGATCATCAACAACCTTTCCACTTCAGTGGAAGTAGTGACCCCGCTGGGAGCCAATGAAACCCGTGTGATTGGCGGCGATTTCAATCTGGAGCTGCTCGCTGCGGGCGGTGGACCATCGGGCGTTTATGGCGCGTTGGCGCCGTATCAGCCGTTGGTTCAGTCGCCGGGAGCACCGCCGGGAGCGCTTCCACCGCCGCCCCCGCCCGCCGCGCCGCCACCCGCGCCAACTCCGTTGAGCGTCTACCGTGGATATTTTTCGACCCATATCAAGCGTTCCAAGAAGACGCTGAACTCTCGCATTCTGTGGTCCAGTGCGACCGACGCGTCGCCGTATCCAGGGTATGGCTACCATGGCAGCGACCGGTTTCCGTTTGTTTCCTCGATCGATAACATTCTGGTCTGGCCGCGGCTGGCGGCTCCGTATAACTACCTGACAACCATCATGAATCCAGTGGTGGGTACGCCTTATGTGGGGCCTTATCTGATCGCCGGAGCGCCAACCGGAGCCGTTGTGCTGGCGGCGCAGATGAATGCCCCGCTGCTTGCGCCGCTGGTGTGGCCGCCCCACCCCTATGCACCTTTCCCGACAACACAGGGCGGGAGGGCACATCTGGTCGGCTGGACGAACTACGGGCGGATTCGTAGCACCAGCGACCACTTTGGAGTCTTTGCGGAAGTTTAGAGCGCGAAGAATCAGGCCAATCTGCGTTTGAACCGTGAGGAGCAGCATCGATGAGCGATCAGCCAATTAATAACCTACAGCAGGCGGTGAAAACAGCGGCTGGGGCGGGGTCGTTCGCGCTCGATTCCGCTTTCCTGACCAGCGGTTTAAACGATACCGGGGTGAAAGTTCCCGCCAGCTATGATGCGGATCTCACCGCCTCTTTCCAACTGGCTTCAGCGGCGGCTTTTTTGGTAACCGCGTCGCCGGATAACGTGGGTCCGGTCACCAACGGCGGGTTTAAAGTAACCAACGCCACGATTCCGTTCCTCAGTTCCACAGGTACGCCGGTACAAACTGCGGCAACGCTCTTTTTTACCGTAACAACAGACGCCACGCCAACTCTGGTGGTGCAAATTGCCACTGCGCCTGCCACGTGGACATGGACCGACTCCTTCGAGTTTATGGGCGGCTGGCCGTTCAACCAGCTCATCCCCTCGAACACCTTGTTTGTCTTCTCGACCTCTGACGGTTTCTATCCCTGGGCCAATCAGGCTTCCGGCTTGGCAGTGACGGGTGGGGCGAATCAGAATTTCCAGGCCAGCATCCCCTTGCCGTCCGTCGTGCAGCCTTATCTGGTTCTCTTCACGGGCCTGCAGGCACCGCCGTCCGCGTTGAAGCTGACGGGGGTTCTCAACTTGTCCGCGTATAACAACGACACCGTCCTGCTGCCCACTGGAACCCTGACCGCAGTCCTGCAAAACGGCCAATTCTCTGTCTTCTATTTGAATGTTGCCAATCCCAGCGTGATGCTGCAGATTCCCGCGCCGCCCGAAGATCCGGAGACGGACGACAGCGGCCAGGCGCCCACTCTCACTGTCAGTGCATTGCTAAGCGTCGGCTCTACACCTCCCGATCAGTCTCCCTACATCTTGCAGATCATGGTAGACCAGTCGCCGAATACATTCGGCGCAGCGCAATACAGTATCGGCATCAATGCGACCGGCGTGGGAACGCCGCTGACGCCGGACTCGATTGTCACGCTGCTCGGCGGCGGAGGCAGTTATTTCAGCGGCACTCCGGCAGTGTTGCAGCAATTCATGGCATTCGTCGCATTACAGGGCCTTTCGGTTTCGGGAACCATAACCCCTGCTTCCATCTCGCGTGTGAGCGTATCGATCGGCAGCAGCCCCGACACCACCTGGTCGCCGATTCCGAATCCGCCTCAAGGGCTCGATTTCACAATCACCGCTTTCAGTCTTAACTGGTCAATAACGAATCCGCTGAACAGCACCACGCGGCAGCAGAGTTTTCTTTTCTCTACCGAATTCACGCTGCTGCCATCGATCTTCAAGGGCCCGGATGGAGAGGGCGATGGCATCTTCGCGGTGGAGTTCACTTCAGGGTTGAGTTTCTCTGCTGAATTCGACGGCACGGTCAGCCTGACCGATTTTCTTTACACGGTGACCGCAGGCACAGTTTCACTGCCCTCGACCATAGAAGCCACGCTATCCGATATCAAACTGAACCTGAATTACAACGCCAAGAGTTTTAGCTTTTCCAGCGGATTCGATGTTGCGTTGTCCTTCCTCACAGTTGGCTATGAGCCGATCCTCTCCATTTCGGACGGCACTGTCAGCGTTACCGCAATGACCCCGCCGCAGAGCGGGTCGAATGCCCCAGCGGGAACCGGAACCGTGTGGAAGGGGGCGATCGGCGGCCTGCTGGGCGTGGGGCCCCTGCAGACACAGGTCTCCGTGGCTTACAACGGTACGATAACTCCTTCGATATGGAATCTGAGCGCATCGCTGGCCCAGCCGATTACAGTGCAGGAGCTGATTCAGCAATTCTTCAGCGCTGGGGGCGTCTACAATTTCCCGAACTTTTTGCCCGGCACGTTGACGATCAGCACCTTCAATATCGAAGCGACCATCCCTTCCGGCTCGTCGACCACTGTGCAGACGACGTATTCGATTGCCGTCGGCTTCCTGTGGACATTCAGCCTGGGCGATCAGCAGATCACCAGCCTGCGATCGTTGATTGGACTCAACTACGACGGAACCAGCTTCTCCGGTTCGGTGCTGGCCACCTGGACCTACGACGCCATCAATCTCGAGCTGATCTTCAAGTACACCTTCCAGGGAGCAAGCAACCAATCTCTAGCTGTCACCTGGCAGGGATTCACGGCTACCTACACCAGCCAAGACAATCAGATTGCTTTTTCCCTGAAAGGCTGGAGTCTGGGTTCAATGATTCAAGCGCTGGTGCGCACGCTCGGCGACCCGTACTTTACGCTGCCATCGCCGTGGGATCTGCTGAACCAGATTTCACTGGATGGCCTGAGCGTGAATGTGTCGCTGCAAAACGGCTTGGCCTTCAGTGAGCGTCTTTCCGCCAGCTACACGCTTTCCAGCCCGCTGGAGCTGGGCTTCATCCGCATCGACTCGCTAAAGTTTGTACGTACCGCGAGCAAGGACGGAGTGCCCGGTAAGGTGACCCTGCAGATTGTAGGCTCCTCGCCGATCAGCAGCCAATTGGGCAATCTGATGCAGCCCGGCGGCCAGGATGTACAAAATATGCCGACTGTCCCTGGCCGAGGCAGCGAGTATTTCAAAGTCTTCCTGCTCGTTCTCGGCCAGCGAGTGGGCATCACCGGCTCAACCAGTTTTGCCAACACTGCCGCGGTCATCAAAGCATTGGAGGGCGTGCCGAGCACTCAGGGAAAAACGAATCCGGTCAATCCCGATCCCACCGGACAGCCAGACGGTCAGCCTTATTACAACCAGAGTAACAACTGGTTGATCGCTGGGCATCTCGGGCTGCTCCAGGTGGCGGGCGTATGGACCGTCGACGCAATGGTGGTCTTCAACGACCCCAATCTCTATGGCCTGCGGCTGGCTCTGGCCGGCACCAAAGCCGGAGGCCTGGCCGGTCTCGCGATCGATATCCTCTACAAGAAGATCACCGACGATATCGGCCTCTTCCAGATCAACTTCACCTTCCCCGATTCGATCCGGAACATCAATCTGGGCGCGGTTTCGATCGTACTGCCGCAAATCGGCATCCAGATCTATACGAACGGCGACTTCCTGATCGACATCGGTTTCCCTTACAACCTCGACTTCCGCCGTTCCTTCTCGCTCTATGCAATCGTCTACGGTGTCCCGGTCATGGGTTCCGGCGGATTCTACTTCGGCAAGCTGAGCAGCGCGACGGCTACGCAGGTTCCGAAGACCAATGCGGGCACCTTCGATCCCGTGATCGTCTTCGGTATTGGCCTGCAGTTGGGACTGGGGTACGACTTCACCAAGGGGCCGCTGAGCGCGGGCTTCTCGCTGACGGTCTTCGGCATCATTGAAGGTGTGATCGCCGCCTGGCATCCATATTCCAGCTCGACCACACGCTCCATAACCGTGCTCGGGGATTCGCTGCAAAGCGACTACTACTTCAAGATATCCGGTACCGTTGGCGTCATCGGCCTGCTCTACGGAAAAGTCGACTTCGCGATTATTTCGGCGTCCGTCAACGTCAAGATCGTACTTTCGATACAGATAACCTACGAGTCGTTCCGCGCGATTCCGCTGACAGCGACCGCGTATGTGAGCGTGAGCGTCTCGGTCAAGATCGATCTGGGACTCTTCTCATTTTCGATCTCCTTCTCCTTCTCGATGACTGTTTCGGCTCAATTCGTGATCGGCGCAAATGAGACTGCGCCCTGGGATACCCCCGCATCGTTGCCGCGCCTGCGGACTTCTCTGCTGCATGCGGGACCCGATGCAATTCTGATGCGTGCATCGCACATCCAGCCCCGGCTCAAGAAAGTGGTGCGCTCGACCGGCGTTGCGCCTACCCTCAGGCTGCTGGCTTCGCCGCAGTTTACGGTACTTGCGCCGGAAGGCTCCACTGCCTTCAACCAGCAGCAGGGTGCGTTCGTCTTTCTCACTGCAATCGACGCGCCGACGGCGACGACCGGCAAGCCGACCGGAGGCACATCCTTCGATCTGCTCTGCGCCGCATTCTTCCCCTGGGTGATCAACGCGCTCAGCCAGCCGGTTGGCGATACCGTCGATCTGGAAGAAGCTGCCTCCACAGATGTAACGCGCGACCAGTTGGATGCATACGTTAAAAAGTTGGCAGACACGGCGAATCCGCCGCTGGATATTGCAGGGCTACTCGGCTTCCTTGGCTCTGCTTTCACGCTGAATATCGAGACGCCGGATTACGCCACAAGTTCCGGAGACAAAGCGCTCTTCCAGGCGGGAGCTTCTGTCTTTCCAGTCTTCGATGGGCTGTCTCTTTCGATTCCCGATCCATCGGGCGGATCGGGCCTAAAGCCCATTCCTTTTGAAACCTATGCGACTGCAAACTCCGCCTACAGGCAGACGGTGGCCGAGCTCTTTGCCTCAGTGGAAGCGACCATTGAAAAGCAAAATCAGCAGCAGGACGCACGCTTCAAGAATGCCATTGACGACGCAGAATCCATGGCTGCTCTGATCTTTGTGGATTATTTCTCCATGATGGGACGGCAGTTGCTGCAGGCTGCACGCAACCTCCTCGACAGTTATGCATGGCCTCTGCAATCCACGGACACCATCGCCAATATCGTGACCAAGGTGAATGCCGCCAACAACGATCTTCAGATCTCCGACATTGCTCTTCCCAATCAGGATCATGCACTCAGCGCCCCGCTGCCGATCACGGTTCCCCCGCTCAACTACACGCTGCAGGCCGCTGACACGCTGACGCTGATTGCGACGCGGTTCTCTGATACCGCTTCCTCGCCGCGCTGGTCTACCACTCAGGCACAACTGATTCTGGCCAATCCTCTGAATCGCATCCTGCAGCCCGGTGTTGCGATCCCCATTGGCAGCGGCTACACCACCGTCCCCGGTGACAGCTTCCAGTCCGTAGCCGACGCCCTGGCGATCACGCTTCAGGCACTTGCAGGCCAAAAGCCTATCTATGACCTGAAGGGCCTGCTGATTCCTTCGCTACCCTTCGTGGTTCCGGCGATTGCTTACACCACCGCGGCAGATGACACGCTACGCAGTGTGGCCGCGCAGTTTGGAACCACGGTGCCGCTGCTGGCCGCGGCGAGCAGCACCGTCGCAGGGCTGTTCTCAGTCAGTGCCGAGAACGGTATCCTCACTCTGGCCAATCTGAACGCGTGGAATATAGCCCAACTGTGGACCGCGATCCAGGCCACGGATCAGGTGGCGCAAACTGCGGGTATGATCTCGCGCTTCCTGATGTTTGGACTACGCCTGCCGCAAGCAGCGGGTTTGAGCTTCTCCGGCGATTTCCTCTTCCCCACCAATCAGACCGGCTACGCGCTATATCAGTTGACTGGCCAGGAGTTCCCCACTCCGGCTCCGCAAGCCGTTTCCAGCTACCCGGTCCAGATCTCCGTGGCCCAATCCTCGCATGGGGTAAACCTCAGCTTTGTCCAGTTCAACAACACTTCAGGCACAAGCGCCACGATCGACCTGACTAAAGCCTACGGCAGCCTCTCCACCGTTCTTGGCTGGGCGCAGCAGGGTAACTTCCAGCCATCGCCTTCCTTTACCCCGCTGCCCGCATCCCTGATTCAGCCTAAGGGATTCGCCGCCAGCAACTTTGCTTATTGGGTCACCTCCGACATACCCTCGCTTGAGGCAGTTACCAATCGCGGCTTTGCCTCAGGAACAACCAATGGCCAAGCGCAGCCCACGCTTTGGCCATTACCCTCCAGCCTGCTTGCCTTGACGGCCGCCCGGCAAGCCGCGGTGATCGATCTCGTCCAGCCCAACGGCGGGATGAAGGACGTGCTGCCGCTGCTGCCGCAATTCCAGCCGCAGATTGGCCAGACCTCCCCGGCAACGCAGCAGACCGAGTACAGCAACCTGAGCAACTGGACTTGGGCAACGCGCCTCGACTTCAAGATCATGCGACTGCCGGTTACCGGACTCACGTCGGGCGGCGCGGCGGATACGCCGCAAGGAACGGCCACAGTACCCACGCTGCCCAATGTTTACGAGGTCTCCGGAGCAACCTCGGCGGGCGGACAAACGCTCGAGTTGCTGTTGCGGTCGATGGACTCGCTCGGCGAAGGCATTGTCTCCGGACTTTTCCTGCTCTACCAGCAGCCGGGGCAGACACCGGCGCTTACCTCACTCGGCGCGCAGGAGTTTCTGGCCTTCCTCACCCAGACCAATCTTTCCACCGAGACCAACCCTTCCGGCTCGCTTGCACTTGCGCGCGCTTTTGCAGGCTCATCGCCGCGCGGAGTTGCCAATACGCCAGGCGAATTCATCAAGCTGCTCTGGGAACTGAGCACAGTACGCAGCGGCGGATACTACCTCTTCTATCAGCAGATCGATAGCGGTGCCGGCCTGCCTTCAGATATCTTTGACGCCAACGGCGAGTCAACGCTGAGCATGATTGTCACCTTCGCTACGCAGGGGGCGGTTTCTTTCGGGAACACGACGCCAGCTTTCGTCAACTCGTTCGTATCGACAGACAACCTGGATACGGCTACCGATGTTGTCCAGTTGCTTTCACTGCCCACCTCTGGCACCAGCGCGCAACTCACTGGCGCCTCGGATGAAACCCTCGCTATGATCGCCGCGCTATATGGCGCCCAGCCGGGCGCAGTGGCCGCGCTCAATCCCTCCCTCACGCTAACCCCGAATGCGCTCATCCCGATCGTCGGAATTCGCCGCCAACTGGCACAGGCGGACCTGACAGACCCCAGCCAGACGTTGGCAAATCTGGCCACATATTACTCTCAGGGCGCGCAGGATACCATTACCGCAACGGACATCCAGAACAACAATCCGGGAGTGCCGGTTACACTCGGATCGGTCTTTTATATCCCCACCGTCAGCTACCTGGTCTCAACCGCCTCAGCGCCCGGAGCCAGCTTTGGCAGCATGGCCGCATATTATGGGATATCCCTCGACGCCATCTCGATCGATGCGATGAATGTCCCCGGCCTGTTCCCCAAAGATTCGACGCTGCAGATCAACACGCAGGTCTTCGATCTGCGCTCGATGCTCGGCCCAGGCAATGTCAGCTTCGAGCTTACGCGCACCAACTACGGCGCACCGCCGGATAACCCGGCAGATCCCGCCTATCCGCAGAAGTACATGTATTCGCTCTACAACACGCTGTCTGCGGGTGTGGCCCAGAACGTGTTCTTTAAGCCGCCGAGTGCCTTTGGCTTGCCCTTCGGTCCGCAAGTTGATGACGACTCGCCTCAGAATACCTTCACCAGTCATGCACGGCGCTCTGCACGGCGCGCAGCTTTGTTGCTCCAACTAGCGGACGCCGATTTCATCTACAGCCAATCACTAGGCTTCGGCGAGTTCGCCCAAATTAACGCCGCACCTGCCAATCCTGCCACCGGCTTACCCGCGCAGGAAGCCAACCCTTACATCGGCGTGGGAAGCACGTGCCAGGTGGCTTTGCGCTGGCAGGACGTTTTTGGGAACACAACCATCACTCCATTCACGCAGCCGCCGGCAGGTTATTCCGGCGCGCTGAACGGCGCTGCCGCGCCAATACTCTATAGCGATCGCCTGGTGGGCGTCTCGTCATGGGTAAATACGCTGTCGAACTATATCTATTCCGGCTCAGCCGGCTCGCCGCTGTTGAATATCAACTTCGCATTCGATACCACGCCGTATGTCGGCAACCCAGACCAGGCTAAACGCGATCTAGCCCTCTACCAGACCGTCTACTTCCAGCTCAATCAGGATTACACCGGCCTGGGAGTACCAGGCGTCACCGGCAATGCAGTCACGATGAGCCTAACCAACTCGCTCTTAGCCACGCCGAATACCACGCTGACCGATGCGCAGGCGGCCATAGTTCGCGGCTATATCAGCTCCTGCGTGCAGTATCTCTCCGCGGCCATCTCGGCTTCGGGGGATTTTCTAGCGGTTGCTCCCCTGCCTGTGCAGGTGCAGGTCCCTGTGTCTGTCGCCGATGTGGCCGCAGGCAACATTATCGCGCTCGATGTGACATTGGTGCTTACGCGCAAACCGGCGCTGACCGATCCGGCCGTCGCCGCGTTGGCAGATGGACTCTCCGTCTCGTCCGGCATTCTGCCCAGGCCGGATGTGGATCAGGTACCCGGCCAGCAACCGGCATTTGTCGGTTTTGCCACCGCCATGGAGACGACCTTCCAGACTACCGACTGGTACATCAAAGTAGGCGAGGGACTCAAGCAGGCCGGCGATGCCGAAGACAACAATACCTCTCTGCAACTGTGGGCGGCGCGTTTCGGCAATGCAACTGGAAAGGGCATCTTCTTTGAGATCGTCCAGGATGCTCCAAGCTACTACGCTCCCAAGCCTGTCGCCACTACACTGATCAGCCGCTCGGCACAGATTGTCGATTACCAGACCGGCAATACAATCTCTCTGAGCTTCACCGGAGTCGATCAGAATCAGTGGTTCCAGACCGTGCTCACGGCAATTGATACATTCCTGTCCGCATCGGACTCCACCTCGGCATTCATTCTGGACAAACTGCTAGGCACTGACGACCCCCTGAAAGACGGCTATTTGGGTAAGGTGTTGCAAGCCAAGCAGAGCCTGGCGGACAGCATCAGCAGCACCGTTCTGCCGATTCTTTCGACCAGTCTCGCCGATAGCTCAACCCAATGGGCCGCCAAGGAAAAACTCCGTCAGCAACTGCTCAATCAGATTGGTGCAGCCTACGCGGCTGGCGCTTCAGTCATCTACAACGTCACTAATGTCTCTGGAGCTCCGCCAGTGAATTTGGCTGGCCCGCCAAACCTCTATGGCCAGCCCGCCGGCACAATTCCGGGCTCAGCGAATCAAGGCAACCAGAACTTTACTCTCACCTCGGGACGTATCCCGCTGGGTCCGACGACAGACCAGACCGGCACTTACGACCCGCGCCTCGCATTCTTCTTCACCACCAAGAACGTGGACAGTCAGGCTTACGTCCCGCTGAACCTGACATTGTCTATCACCCACCTAGAGTTCAACCGCAGCAATGTTCCCGGCATCGACGGCTATGTGGAGAGCGAGTGGCTGGTCTTTGTGAACGGGCCATTCAATTACAACCTCAGCACAAACACTGTGGCCGACATCCCGGTGGTAAATCGAAATCTACCCACGCCTCCAACGGTGACCCAGCAGCTTGCTGGCATGCCTGATACCGCCCCGGTCCTGCCCATCGACCTGACGCGCTGGGACTATTCGTTTGACTACACCTACCACTTTGCCGCGCAGGATACTGTAGAAACGACAATCGAACTGAATCTGCCGCAGACGGGTACTGATACCAATGCACTCACTGGCGGACTCGATCTTTTTACTGCCCTTGCGCAGTTCGTCACCTCTTACCCTGCGATCTCCGCCGACTTCAAAACCTTCCTGGTCAAGATCGATGCCGAGACCACCGACGAGACAATCGTAAACGGCGCTGCCAAGGCGGTGAGCGCCTTCCAGCAATACCTCACAGACGTGGCCACGGCGTTTGCCGGTTCCCTCAATTCCTTTGCGAGTGCCGTAGCAGCCCCGCAACACATCAAAATTGACTTTGAAACCGTTCTGACGACCGACGAAACCACCGGAGCGGCGCGCTCAGATCTGTTGAATCTGACCATCAACGGTGTTGCCGCAACTTGGAATCAGGCCACGAATACAATCTCGAATGGCACTGTGACGCTGCCAACCCCGATCGTCTGGATTGACCCGGCCCAATACACGCCTGTTGCACCGCCAGTCATCCCTGCCTATCCAGCCTATATCTACCAACTGACAGTCTCAAAGCCTGCCACTTATCTTCCCTATAGCGATGCACTTGCCAATCCTCAGCGCACCGTCAGTCTACCGAGTCTTGACGTGCTGCTTCACCAGAACTGCCTCTCCAGCATCGCGGTTGATCGCAATAAGATTCTGTTCCCCGTTGACGGTTCAGGGGTTTCCACCAATCAGTCTTTTGTCTTCACCACTCCACAAGTCAGCTTTGCCAATCCGATCGTTCCGCGGCTTGTTTATGAGAAGTTCTCGCTTGATCTGCCTGGTACTACAGGCAAGGATCTTGAGGCACTGCTCAACAACTTCTTCGCTGGACTCAACCTGGGTGGCGATGCGACAACGACGGTCGAAGTAGCAATGACTGGTTCCTATTCCTACGAAATGCATTCGGGATTCCCTGTCAGCCTGCCAGTGTGCCTGCTTCCGCCGATCGAAATGGCCGTTGATCCCAGCGCTGTGCCAGCATTCACCAGCGTGCTTGCCTCGGCCGTGGCCGCGTGGATTGCGCAACAGCATCCAACGACCAGCAGCAATGCTCAGATTGGCTTCAGACTGACGATCTTTGGCAGCGGAGATAAGCAGCCGCTGCTCGTCGTGGATGATTTGTATGAGTTAGTTTGAAAGAACTTGTAACAGACGCATTGCATCTCTCCTGATTCGCTGCGCTGCCATTGGGATTGCTTCTTGGACTCGGTTTGGCATTGTCAACTTATGATCACCTTGAGCCGACCCAACGCGGCACGATGGACATCACGAATTGGATAGCATGGTTTCTCGACTGCCTGGGTCATGCCATCGAAGACGCGCAAACTACGCTCGCGACCGTTCTCATCAAAGTTCGCTTCTGGGAATCCATCGCAGCCGTCCCTCTCAATGAGCGCCAGAGGCTCGTGCTCAATCGCCTTCTGGATGGATTTGTGGGGAAACTCACTACGTCAAAGTGGGCGATGCTGGCGAAGTGTTCACAGGATTCAGCCAGCGGCCCAGAGGCTGGGCATCCATAAGCAAATCGGATGGCACACCTTTCGACGTACCTACGCGACTCTGCTCAGAAGCCTCGGAGTTGAATTCAAAGTCATGCAGGAGCTGATGCGGCACCCCTCGCTGCGAACCACCCTCGATGTTTATACGCAAGCGGTCGGCCCGGCTAAACGCGCTGCTCAAGCAGCCGTGCTTTCACTTTTCGCATTACCTGAACATTCAGAAGGCGATGACGAGATCATCGGAACTGCGTAGCTGGAGCGAGCCACGTTTAAGGGTGCAAAAAGGACACCAAAATGTGGCTTTTTGCACCTTCGAACATAAGGCGAAAAAGCACATAAGTTGTTGAAAGGAATTGGCGTCCCCGACGGGATTCGAACCCGTGTCACCGCCGTGAAAGGGCGGCACTTAACCACAACTGTAAGGGAACGCTGAGTAGCAGAGTGCATCGGTAAAACTCTAAGGAACAGTAGCTAACAGCTTTCATGCTCCGCAGAAGCTCCGCGACGGTCGCGGAGCTTCTGCGGAGCATGAACGACCCGTCGTTTTCATTCCAGGAGCAGCCAAACGTTTTCGATCTTGAGGAATCTCTACGAATGGGTTAAGCCCGCAGCTGTCACGTCCCTTTCGAGATTCATCAGCTCCGCAGACCATTGGTTTTTGCCATTGCCGACCGCTACGGTGGGAGAACAACGTACGACTTCCACCGTGTGAAGGTGGCAGTAAACCGACCGACTGCACATTCTAAAGGGGTTATTAGCCGGAATAGTCGGTAAAAACCGGTATTCTGGGCTCTGTTTGGCATCAATTTGGCATCAACTACTAACCAGTGGGCAAGGGCTGACCGTGGGGGATCAGCCCGATGTTTTTTGCAGCTGGCGGCAGAGATTCCAATCTTACAAGCATTCGTAGTAATCATCGAAGGGGCCATATTCTGGGAGAACGATGACGAAACAGCTTCAAACACCAACAGGCTACGCGGCGCTCCTGAAAGAGATCAAGGAACGCGTTCGCACCGCTCAAATTCGCGCCGCACTCGCTGTCAATCGGGAACTTATCCTACTGTACTGGTCGATTGGGCGGGACATCTCCTCACGGTTTGATACGGAGGGGTGGGGCACAAAGGTCATTGATCGGCTTGCCAAAGATTTAGGCACCGAGTTTCCGGGGATCGAAGGGTTCAGTCCGCGAAATCTACGTTATATGCGAGCTTTTGCGGAGGCGTGGCCGGAGCCCGTAATTTTGCAACAGCTTATTGCAAAATTGCCCTGGGGTCACCAGACGCGCCTTCTGGATCGGATCAAGGATCGGCCAACACGGGAATGGTATCTGAAAGCGGCCATCGAGCATGGTTGGAGTCAAAATATACTCGTTCATCAGATTTCAAGCCGCCTGCATGAGCGTCAGGGCAAAGCAATAACAAACTTCTCCAAGGCACTTCCGCCCGAAGGCTCCGACCTCGCGGAACAGCTTCTCAAAGACCCCTATCAATTTGATTTCTTAACGCTGACACCCAGCTACAAAGAGCGAGAACTGGAACGAGGTCTGCTCATTCACCTCCGTGACCTTCTGCTGGAGCTTGGTCGAGGCTTCGCTTTCGTTGGCAGCCAGGTTCCACTCGAAGTGGATGGGCAGACTTTCTATCTTGATCTGCTCTTCTACCACGTTCGACTGCACTGCTATTTTGTGATCGAGTTAAAGGTCGGCACATTCAAGCCTGAGTATGCCGGGAAGCTCAACTTTTACCTTTCAGCCGCAGATGACCTGCTACGAACTGCTCTGGACGCTCCGACTCTCGGCCTGTTGCTCTGCGAAACCCGAGGCAAGGCTACGGTCGAATATACCTTGCGGGATATAACGAAGCCGATTGGGGTTTCGACCTATCGCGTAACCCGCCAGCTACCCGATCCGCTGCGGGACGAAGTCCCTTCCATCGAAGATTTGAAGCATGTCGTAGAGAAGTTGCGATCCGAAATGAGTGAACTGCACGCGGAGCGACATTCAGAACAGTCGAGCCTACGCAAACCTCCCACGAGATCGGTACGAAGAACGTAGCAACCACTCTTCATCTTCCGAACGCTCTCCCGTAGGAGTTACGGCGTTGCTTCTTGTCCCTTTTGACGGCTTCAGGTCAGGCTTGACTGTGTCCTGCGTGGTGGAGCGGCTGTCGCTTCGTGGCTCATCAGCAACCAAATACTCCTCTTGAGTTCACACGCGGAAGACGCGTTGGTGTTTGCTAATTTATGCGTGATAACCCGAAGCATTCATTTCACGGCCGCGGCAATCTCCGAAGGACACAGCTGGTGCTTCGTTTACTGGAAGGCCAACAACTAATGCTGAACTAGAATATGAGCGCGGGCAGAGTGTTGCTTTGAGAATTTGTCAAGCGACACCTTAGGCTGCGAAAGCCGCAGCCGGAACATTCACCGACTCAGTGCAGACGGTCCTGTCGAAACTGCCCATCAACAGTCGACGGACCGTTGATGGGCAGTCCCGATAGGAACCTAACGTTGTCGGGGGAGTTGGGGTGGTTTCGGCAATCTTGCGGACCGTTCGCGGGATCCCTGTTTAGGGATCACCGTTATAACGATAGTCCGCAGCTTTTCGAAAGCTATTCGGCGCAAATCCTAGTGCCGCTTTGACAAGCAGCGAGTCATCAATTGGCGACCGTTACCTTGAAGGTCACCTTGTTAGTCCCGCCGGCGTTCTTGATGACGAACTTGTACTGCCCGTCCTTCTCCGGCGTCACCTTAACCGAGCACTTTGGTCCGGGTGAGACGTCCTTACCGACTTCAGCGCCGGTGGAGTCGTAGACAAAAAGGTGCACGTCGGTAGTCTTCAGTCCGTCCGTGGTGGCCTCGAACTCTTTCCCCGCCGTGAAAGACAGGAGGTAAGAGACCTCTCCGTTGTCCTTCATCTCGGTCTTCTTGCCATGGAACGCCGCGCCCTTGCCCAGGTCTCTTGTGGTGACGTCCTGTGCGGGGCTTAGAATGGCGAACGTTAATAGAACCGCCACCATTGCTGTGACGAACCGGGTAATCGATTTCATGGGTGTTTCCTCCAGAGCCGGATCAGATCCGCACTTCTCACCCCAGTAAACGCTGCAACATGTAAGGAAGGTATAAGACTCTCTACTTGGTAGTGTCCTAATTTGAAGCCTAGACAGCAACAAGCACGGATGTAGAGCTTGGAGTAGTGACCCTTATTAGAACTTCGTGGCGACGAATTGTCCCTGTTAGAAGACCACCAGTGATTTTTTGGTCTTGACCCAAGCCGCTTCTATATCTTCGCGGTCCATTGTTACCAGCGGTTTGCTGGTAGCCGTCTCCCACACAGCAGTGGCTTGCTTCAACAAGGCACTGCGATCTTCTTCATCCTGCATTTTGGATGAAAGGCGCCCAATCGTAGAGAGAAGCCGAACAAGGACTGCCGGATTGTCTGCCGCCGACTGCCGAATCTGATCGAACGACTGCTTAATCAAACGCGGCACCAAGAGCGGGCGCACCTGCAAGCGCAGTCCACCATTGGCGTCATACCAATTCCCGCCTATCCGTCGCGTCTTAGCGAGAATCGTCAACGCTTCGCCCAGCAGGTCCACGCTGGCGACACCTGTAAAGGTGTCGTTGACCGCAGGGCTGAGCGCCCGGATCGCGATCTCCACTATCTGAGCGATACCGAATTCCAGATCCTGTGCCAAGACCGGTGGCGGCCCAACTCGATCTTTTGTTCTATCAGTTGCGAGAGAATCGATGCTGCGCTTGCTGGAGAGATTGTCGCAAGGGTTTCACCTTCCAGAACAAACTGCCCAGGTCGAAACGGAATGGAAATGAGCGCCCGCGCCTTCTAAGCGGCGCTAACCAGCGCGGGATGATCGATCTCCAGGAGGTAGCCGCTCTTAGGGCTAAGGATCGAAGCGCCTTCGACGGATAGAACCCAATCATCAGAAACCCCGGCGACGTCTGTGCCGGGCTCGCCCCTGTTGTCCCGGCAGGCTATTTCAGCTGCTTTGCGAAGATCATCAACGATTCGACCGATGGCATCCGGATTCTGGATTAGGACAGCAACGCGGTGACTATAGAAGACTAGAAAGCCGAATGCCCCAAGCACCAGGAACCAACTCATAATGAGTGACACCTGTGGGATAAACGAGCCGTGTGCATCCTGATGGGTGACCAGGAAAACGAGAAAGACATAGATGAATGCACCCATAAAGATGCCGATACAGGCTTGTGTCACCCAGTCCTGCACGAATCGGTAGAGTAGCCTTGGGCCGAACAGATTGGCCACCATCGATAAGACCAGGAGCGCAACTGAAAAGATCAGAGCCAATACTGTGCTGACGCATCCCAGCATCGCGCTGAGGATTGCACGGTCGCGGTAGGGACGATCATTACTGATCGCCCCCCGCACAGATCCGCACGAGCGCTCGTTAGCGCATGCGGCTCCTATCTCGGATGAGTGGCGGCGAAGCGGTCAAGAGGCCAAGGATGCATCACG